>VMHT01009330.1_pt1 | contig 32763 bp, 30 predicted proteins | sample 4693611 | NCBI WGS metagenome assembly VMHT01 (sample SAMN12280063, study PRJNA550983) | marine metagenome | isolation source: seawater sampled from same location over 5 years 0.02-0.2 micron viral filtrate | place: USA: collected off the coast of southern California halfway between the port... ...
AATGCTACCGCTGTGTGGCACTGACAGGGCCATAGATTGCAAATTGTTGCTCATTGTTCACCTCATTTATTGCCGCTTCATATTAGCAAAGTAACCGAAGCTGCGCGAGACCTAATTAAGATATGAAGTCTAACCAATATGTAGTTATAGTGACAGTTTCTACAATATCAAGACCTAAATAAAGAAAAAAAGTTCAACTCTACAGCTTGCGGTCCATTTACGAATGCATTCACCGCAAACACTAAGCCTAGACTATCGACTTCACATCAAATGACACGCTGCACTTTCTGGCGTCGCGCCTTTGGGTCGGTCATTTAACCACTACATCATTATACTTTAATTACACATACCAAAGTGAAGGCTAATCTCACTGGTATGAAATCCAACGCTTATTTATTACACGCTAGTTACCCGAAACATAAGATTTCCATTATCTCTAAGATAAGTCAGCAAGGTGCCTACGCGTCAATACAGTATGTAAACCTTGTATATGTCATCTTATACCTTGCTTTTCTGGCTGGAAACTGAAAATAATAGATTGAATTAATCGATTTTGCACTACAACCGCTGTACAGCATTTTCCAGACAACAATTATAAGAGACTGGAAGGGAAATACTTAAGGAAAGGAGTAAGGCAAGTGAAGCAAAGAGGATCTTGATGTTTGCTTACGTCGCTAGACAGCCAATATTTAATGTAAACAGAGAAGTTTACGCCTACGAACTACTTTTTCGTGTTGGAGAAGATAACTGCTTTCCCGATATACCTCCTGACGAGGCTACCTCGAAAATTCTTACCTCTACCCATTTAAGCTTAGGTATTGAAGAGATAACCGGAGATAAGAAAGCCTTCATTAACTTTCACCGCGACACACTTATGTTTCGTTTTCCGACCTCTCTGGATGCAAGCAAAGTGGTCATTGAGATTGTAGAAACCGTTGACGTTGATGATGCGCTGGTAGCCGCTTGCAAACATATTCGAGGTCTTGGCTATCCTATTGCTCTTGACGACTACGACATGAAAGGGAAGTGGGAAGCATTCATTCCATTTACCAGCATAGTCAAAATTGACATTACAGAGATCCCCCACGACAAAATTCCCGCCCTTGTCGAACGCTTCAAATCGAACAAAATACAGTTGGTTGCAGAAAAAATTGAGACCTATGAAGAATTCAATAAATTCAAAGATATGGGTTTCGACTATTTCCAAGGATACTTTCTAGCTAAACCCGAAATCGTAAGGCACAGAAAGTTAGGGCCCAGCAGCCTAACCATGATGGAGTTACTTACGCTAAGTAGCCAGGCAAAGCTTAATTTCGATGAAGTAAACAAAATCATTGAACGAGATCCCTCGCTTACCTACTTGCTGCTGCGGTTTATCAACAATCCTCTGGTCAACAAGCGATATAAAATAACGTCACTTAAACACGCGTTAACCTTTATGGGCGAAGTAGAAGTGAAGAAGTTCATATCATTGCTGGCTCTTGCAAACCTAAGCGATGGTCAACCTACTGAGCTAATGCAAATGGCGCTTGTTCGCGCTAAGTTCTGTGAACTGGTCTACACCCAGCTTAAAGGTGCCGATGACCCGTTAAAAGGTTTTCTTACTGGCCTGCTTTCTTTGCTTGATGCCATGATGGAACAGCGAATTGACGATTTGGTCAGCAAGGTTCCAATTAGTGACGACGTTAAAGATGCCCTGTGCGGTAGCCCTGGTATGCTTCGCAACTGTCTGACACTGTCACAATTCTTTGAAAGAGCTAAATGGACGGGCATTCAGCAATTCGCAACAAAGTATGGTGTTAAACAGAGTCTTCTGCATAGTTATTACAACGAAGCGATAAAGTGGGCTAAATACATTCATAAGGCCGCTTTGAACGACAACTAAGCCTACGATTACGCCAGTTGATGTGAAATTAATCGTTGAATAGTTGTTAGATTGCGCTTACATATCATAGACTAGGGTCAGTTCTTTTGGATGACACATTAAAGAACACCTAACCTTAGCGTGTGACGTAGCGCTAGCTAAGCCTCTAAATATAACAATAAAAATAACCTTAACCGTGTTGTATCAGGAATAGATTATGTTCGCGTTTATAGCTCGCCAGCCTATTTTAGATAAAAGCAAAAGTGTTTTCGCCTATGAGCTTCTGTTCAGAGATGGCAAGTCTGGTGCTTATCCGGAACATAACGAAGAGAAAGCTAAGTATATTTCTGAGCACTTCCATCCACTTGGGCTTGATGATATCAGCGGCGAAAAAACGTCTTTTATCACGTTCTCGTCAGATACAATTATTTCCCGCTTTCCTACATCGCTGAACCCTGAGTCGGTAGTGGTTGAACTGGCTGAACCAACCGACAACACCAGCGGCCTATTCGAAGCATGCCAGCACATAAAGCAACTTGGCTTTAAGCTAGCTATCGATGACCCTATGATGGTGGGTTCAAAACACGACATATTTCCTCTTATCGATATTGTGAAAGTCGATGTGACAAAAACCCGCTTTGAAACCATTGAAAAGCACATTCCGCGCTATCACGATGCGAACGTGCAATTAGTGGCGGAACAGGTTGATACACAAGATAATTTTTCAACGTGCGTAGATTTGGGTTTCGACTTCTTCCAGGGTTATTTTTTCTCGCAACCGGAAGCACGTATTCTACGACAGCTTCCAGCGTCTAAAATGAACATTGTTGATTTGATGGGCGAAAGCTCTAGCAGCGACTTTGACATAGACCGTATCAGCCAAATTGTAGAGCGAGACGCCACCTTAAGCTTCTTATTGCTGAAGTTTATCAATAACCCCACTATTAATAAGCGTTACAAAATTACATCACTAAAGCACGCGCTTAATTACATGGGTGAAGTAGAGATTAAGAAATTCATCGCTTTGTTAAGTTTAACGAACTTAGGCGATACAAAGCCTCTTGAAATCATTCATATGTCGTTAGTTCGCGCTAAGTTTTTCGACTTACTTGCTGAGCGTAGAGGTCTTAGAAATAATCCGCCCATCTCCTTTTTGGTTGGTTTATTTTCGCTTCTTGAAGGGTTACTTGATCAGTCTATGACAGACATTGTAAAGCAGCTGCCGCTTTCCGATGAGGTTAACGATGCACTACTTGGCAAGAACTTAGAAATGAACAGCTATATGACTTTGGTTCGCGCCTTTGAAAGCGCCCTTTGGATGAATGTCATAAAACAAGCTAAAGTGCTTAATATTGACCAGAAGCAGCTGCATATGCTGTATAACCAAGCCATCATTTGGGGCAATGGAGTGCGCAGCGCTATCTCCTCACACTATCCCCGTGCGATAGCTTAAGTACAAAACTAAGAACACGCCTACTTACCGCCAATAACGTCATACAGTGACTTATATATTTCGCACTGTAGGCGTGTAAGTATACTCACGTCTACGACTACTTGGGCTCTATTTCCCTTACATGACGCTGCACAGAGATAAGTGAGCCCAGTAAACCGAGCAGCACCGATAGTCCCAGCATAGTCAGCAATGCAGAACCGGTTAATCCGGTAATGTTGAAATCCTTCTGATACATAGCGGCAAACGTAGTGATGCTGCTATCCATCCACCATAGTATGATAATAACGGCAAACCACGCCATTAGTCCGCCCAATAGGCCATACCAGAAGCCTGTATATAAAAACGGGCGATGGATAAACGCATCGGTTGCGCCAACCAGCTTCATCACTACGATTTCGTCATACTTGTTCAAAATATTCAGACGAATGGTGTTACCAATAATTAGTACAACGGCGATGAAAAGTAGTAATCCTATTAGCGTAACCAAGTCTCTGGCAATATCGATAACGGCATATAAACGCTCTAACCATTCGATATCCAGTTTACCTATATCAACTTCACGCTGCTGTCGCAGTTTATCTAGCAGTGCTTTCGCTGCCGTCGGCGACGCGTGTTTTTCGTTTGGCGTTACTAGCACTACATCAGGCAGTGGGTTTTTCTCTAGATAGGCGATGGCATCGCCCAACCCTGACAAGTGCTGAAATTCTTTAAGCGCATCATCCGCTGGAATATAAACAACGCTGTCTATTTCAGACCAGCTGTTTAATCGTGCCACCAGCTGTTGCGAACTTGCCGCGTTGATATCTGGCTTTAAAAACAGAGATATTTCTGACGCCTGATCCCAGCCTGCTGTAATTTTCTCAGTATTTTTCACCATGATATAAAGCGTACTAGGTAGCGTAATACTCAGGCCTAGTACCCCAATAGTCATTAAAGATGCCAGCGGCTGACGCCACAGCTCTCCAAGACTCGCCAGCGCTTGGCGTACATGGCTGACAAAGAACATCACAATAGATTGGACAAAGCCTACTTTGGCAGAAGACGCCCCTTTTGCACGCCCTTTAAACAAAATGCTCATGACCAGTCTCCTTCACTGCTGGCTGAACTTGTGCCATCAAGGTCGTCAGTAAGGCCATCGGTGATCATTTGACCATTTTTGAGGGTCAACGTGCGATAACGCATGCGAGCAATCAGCCCTAAATCATGGGTTGCAATAAGTACTGACACGCCCGCTTGATTGAAGTCTTCAAAAAGGCGAATGATTTCCATGGAAAGCTTGGGGTCGAGGTTACCGGTCGGTTCGTCTGCCAGCAGTAACGGGGGTTTATTTACTACTGCTCGCGCGATCCCCACTCGCTGCTGCTCACCACCAGACAACGTAATAGGCAGGCAACGCGCTTTATCTCTTAGCCCTACCATTTCAAGCGCAGCTTCTACGCGCTTGCGAATTTCTTTGTGGGTGTAACCCTCAATGACTAGCGGTAACGCCACGTTGTCAAAAACCGACTTGTCCATCAGCAGCTGGTGACTTTGGAAGATCATGCCGATATCGCGGCGTATATAGGCAATATCTCGACGGGTAATAGCGTTAAGGTCGTGGCCATTAATAAGAACGCGCCCTACTGTTGGGCGCTCCATTAGGCTGATAAGTTTAAGTAGCGTGCTTTTTCCTGCGCCAGAATGCCCTGTTAAAAAGGCCATTTCACCCGGCGCAATATGAAAATTCACCTTGCTTAGCGCACGTTGTCCGCCCGGATAGGTTTTGCTTACCTGCTCAAACTTTATCATTATTTTTCCCTACCGCTTTGCTGGTTTTAGCTTTCAGGTGTGTCCATTTCGCTAAACAACGCATCAATAAATTCTTGTCCATCAAACTGGCGTAAATCATCAATACTTTCGCCAACACCTATATACCTTATAGGAATTTTAAACTTATCGGCAATAGAGAATATAACGCCGCCTTTCGCTGTACCGTCTAACTTGGTAAGCGTGATGCCTGTTAAGCCCACGGCTTCATTAAACAACTTGGCTTGGCTAATGGCGTTTTGCCCTGTACCTGCATCCAATGTAAGCATAACTTCATGAGGCGCATTCGGATTAATTTTCTTCATTACGCGAACCACTTTCTTAAGCTCTTCCATCAAGTTGTTCTTATTTTGCAAGCGCCCTGCCGTGTCGGCAATAAGGATATCTGTGCCGCGCGACTTCGCTGCTTCTAGTGCATCGTAAAGTACAGACGCACTGTCAGCGCCGGTGTGCTGTGCTATTACAGGAATATCGTTGCGTTCGCCCCATACTTGAAGCTGTTCAACCGCCGCCGCTCTGAAGGTATCACCCGCAGCAAGCATCACTTTCTTACCTTCTTGCTGGAACTGCTTAGCCAGCTTACCAATAGTCGTGGTTTTACCTACGCCATTTACGCCAACCATTAAGATAACGAACGGACCTTCACTGGAATAATGGGCCTGCATCACTTCTGACAGAGGCTGATTCACTTGAGACAACATGCCAGACATTTGCTGCTTCATGATCTCCAGCAAGGCTTCGGCATCTTTTAAATCTTTTCGAGAAGCACTATCGGTTAGGTGATCGATGATTTTTTGCGTAGTATCCATGCCCACGTCAGCAACTAACAGTTGTGTTTCAAGATCTTCGTACAGCTCGTCATCGATGGTTTTGCCTTTAAACAGGCTAACAATACCACTGCCTAGGTTTTCTTTTGTACGAGATAGGCTTTCTTTTAAACGTGCAAATAACGACTTTTTCTCTTTAGGCTTTTCTTCGGCTTTGGCTTTAGCCTGTGCTTCTGCTTTAGCGCGAGCCTCTTCTTCCGCTTGCGCCTTCGCCTGTGCTTCAGCCTCTGCCTTTGCACGCGCTTCTTCTTCCGCTTGCGCCCTCGCCTGCGCTTCAGCCTCTGCCTTTGCGCGCGCTTCTTCTTCCGCCTGCGCCTTCGCCTGCGCTTCAGCCTCTGCCTTTGCGCGGGCCTCTTCTTCCGCTTTAGCCTTCGCCTGCGCTTCAGCTTCTGCCTTAGCGCGAGCCTCTTCTTCCGCTTGCGCCTTCGCCTGTGCTTCAGCCTCTGCCTTTGCGCGGGCTTCTTCTTCCGCTTGGGCTTTCGCCTGTGCTTCAGCTTCTGCCTTTGCACGCGCTTCTTCTTCCGCTTGTGCCTTCGCCTTTGCTTCAGCCTCTGCCTTAGCGCGGGCCTCTTCTTCCGCTTGCGCCTTCGCCTGTGCTTCAGCCTCTGCCTTAGCGCGGGCTTCTTCTTCCGCTTGCGCCTTCGCCTGCGCTTCAGCCTCCGCCTTTGCGCGGGCCTCTTCTTCCGCTTGCGCCTTCGCCTGTGCTTCAGCCTCTGCCTTTAAGCGGGCGTCTTCTTCCGCTTGCGCCTTCGCCTGCGCTTCAGCCTCCGCCTTTGCGCGGGCCTCTTCTTCCGCTTTAGCTTTCGCCTGCGCTTCAGCTTCTGCCTGTAAGCGAGCTTCTTCTTCCGCTTGGGCTTTTTGTTTATCTGCTTTTTTGTTCTTACTGTACTAGCCACAAAGTTTCGACATCGTTAGGACAAATCCTTATAAATTCTTAGCAATTTCGGCTACACTTGCCGCCTAATGTATGAACGCATGATACCATTGTCAGCCACTATGAAGCGAGTTTCTCGCCCTACTCGGGCACCATCTTCTGCAAAAAAACCTTATTCATCCCAAAAAGGGAAAAAATCAGGGAAAACCCAAAGCACAAATAGTCCTGGGCAAATACGCATTATCGGTGGCCAATGGCGTGGTAGAAAGTTACCCGTACTAAATGCAGAAGGGTTAAGGCCAACTACAGACAGAAACAAAGAAACCTTGTTTAACTGGTTAATGCCGTACATAAACGATGCACGCTGCTTGGATGTATTTGCGGGTTCTGGTGGACTAGGTTTAGAAGCTCTGTCTCGCTATGCAGCACATTGTGATTTTATAGAGCTGGATAAACAGGCAGCAAGCCAGCTTAAAAGTAATCTTACCTTATTAAAAGCAAATGAACTGGCGTCAGCAACCGTTCATCAAGGGGACGCACTAGGTATTTTAAAAGGCATCAGCCAAGCGCCTTACGATATTGTTTTTGTCGATCCGCCTTTTGCGAAATCATTGGTAGCACCTACGCTGGCTGCGCTAGAAGATAACAAACTTGTTCATAGTGGTAGCGTGGTGTATTTAGAGCACGAAAGTGCGCTAACAACGCCCGCTCTCCCCGCCCATTGGCAAATTATTAAAGACAAACAAACTAGCGCGCTGCGCTATATGTTAATTGAGATATGTTGATTGATAACGATTGAAGTGCCTCAATTGAGGAGAGATAAGCCGTGACCTTTAACTAAGTACACGGCTTTTATTGAGCATAAGAGCTAAGGATCTGTTGCTCGTTTTACCTAAGCAAGATCAAGTTGCATTGTCATTAAAGCTCAAGACCAATATTGGAGATTCCAGCTTCCAAGGCAAGTGCTTTCATTTCGTCTGCCGCTTTCGCTGGGTATTTGGCTTGCTCTACATAATCAAGCAATTCGTTTTGTACCTCAACTTCAAACTCCATCAGCGGATGCCCTTTTACAGTCTCGTCATCGGCTTCTTCGCTTTCTAGCAAATAGGCTTCTACGCTGCCTTGCGATAACTTGCTGATGACCACTGCGCCTTGCGGATCGTCGCCTGCCATCAAATTTAGCAAACCAGCTAGACCAATAGCTGCATCAATTGCTGGATAAACGCCATAGTTGTCATGCTCACTGGTATCAGGTGTAGCCACTTCAACTTTCTCAAGCTGTACCGCAATGTTGAATTTGCTCTTGGGTGATTTCAACGTTTCCCACACCAAATTCAAACAGTTGCGCAATGCGCTTGCATCACCACTTTCCGTTAATTCACAGAAAAGCGTGTAGTTGGGTAGCATACGCTCAAGTAATGCAGCACCGAATGCAACGGCTTTCCAGCCTTCCAAGGCGCGAACGCGCCCAAAGGTATTAAGTTTTTGCTTTGCCATTTAAAGGGCTCCAGTGGCATGCATGAAATATTGGGTAACGCCATCCAGCAACATTTGGATAGCAATCATAACTAGGATCATACCCATTAATCGCTCCATCGCAACTAGACCGCGCTCCCCCAGAATTTTATGGAACACATTTGAAAATAGTAAGATCACTGCGCTTATCGACCATGAAGCCGCAAGCGCAATCGACCAGTCAGCCATTCTGTCTGGCGCTTGGTTGGCAAGAAGAATAAGCGCAGCCAGCGTTGAAGGGCCCGCTATCATAGGAATAGCTAGAGGTACTAGAAAAGGTTCTTCACCTACAGCTAATCCACTGGGGTTGCCAGATGATGGAAAAATCATTTTAAGCGCAATAAGGAACAGAATAATTCCCCCAGCGATACTTACTGTCTCTTGTTCCACGTTCAGAAAGTTGAGAACCGATTGGCCACTGAACAAAAAGAGAAACAGGATGCCAAGAGCAAATAATAATTCTCGAATTAGGATGACTTGACGACGCTTTGGTTCTATCGATTTGAGTACCGACATGAACACAGGGAGGTTACCTAAGGGATCCATGATCAAAAAGAGCATGATGGCAGCAGACCAAGTATCCATTTTTTTACTGTCTCCGGTTGTGAGGCTAAGCCCGTTTGCGCGTAAACCATTGAGTATAACTCAAAGTTCTTACAGATGGTCGTTTTAGGCGCGCAATGGTAAACCAAGCTGACTTAGTTAAAAACACCTTTTAAGGCATGATTGTTTTTCATTTATCTAGAGCCTGCAAAAAATACTCGAAAAATAACGAAAGTGCGCTTTACTAAAGCGTAGGGAGAAGTGTTTGTCATTTCTAAGCGGTGTTTTCGCCTTATTCACGGTCAGAATTCAAACAGCCCAATTGGCTTTTTCTACACCTTTTGGATAATGTCTTATCTCCAGAGCTTTTGATGTAATAGTGGGTAACATCATTTTGTTTAACGTTTTGTTCTGCGCATTGTTCGGCGTTGGAACCTGTTAATCCTCAATAAGAACAACCAAAAATAGGAAATATTGCAATGAGTTTGATGACTGTTAAAGAAGTGGCTGCTTTTCTTGGCGTACAAGAAGTGCGCGTAGAGCGCCTTGAGCGTGAAAGCCTTTTGGTTTCGAAAGATAAAGACACCGACGGTAACCCACTTTTCGACAGTGGCGACGTTGAACGCTATAAAACGCTAGCCGAGCGTTTAGGCGGGATCTAATTTACAGAAAAAGGGCGTGATTTTTTGCAAAGTCACGCCCTTTTTATTTTTTTGCGCGAAGCGACGTTAGTTCAAGTAACGCTATTCGCTTTGCTTCTACTCATCCACGTGGCACAACGTGCGACGTTTAAAAATAGAGTAGAGTAGCGTTCGACAGCCATTGGAGGCGTCGAACGCTATTTTATTTATGCACTGAAGTCTTTCAGCATTCTCGCAATTGAGCGAATACCTTTCGCTGTTGCCCCTACCGGCATTTCAGATGTTGCCCCGCCATGGTAAGCAGCGGCTAAATCCAAATGTACCCAGCCTTCTGGCTTAACAAAGCGTGATAAGAAGCCCGCAGCGTTTGATGCACCGCCACCACCGCCACCTTTCATTGGGCGACTGTTTGCTGTATCTGCGAACGCCGATGGACAGCGCTCTGCGTGGAAATCTTCAAGTGGTAGCGGCCAAAAACGTTCGTTTTCTGCCTTTGCTGCTTTAAGCATTTGTTCGCGGGCATTATCATCTAACGAGAATACGCCATGGTAATCAGAACCCAGTGCAACCACTGCAGCACCGGTTAGTGTTGCTGCATCAATAATCAGCGGTGCGCCCGTCTCTGTTGCCGCCATAAGGCCATCAGCCAACACTAAACGTCCTTCAGCATCGGTATTAACCACTTCAACGGTTACCCCATTTTTATAGGTAAGCACATCACCTAACTTATAAGCGTGACCGCTAATAAGGTTTTCGGCACAGCACAAAATAAGCTGAATACGCTTTTCACTGCCTTGAGAAATAGATAGCCCTAATGCCCCTGTTACCGTCGCTGCGCCGCCCATGTCACATTTCATATCTAACATGCCTTCGCTTGATTTAATGCTGTAGCCACCGCTGTCGAAGGTGATGCCTTTTCCAACTAGCACGGCATCAACTGGCGCACCCGTATTACCTGTTGGGTTATAATCAAGTACCAGCATTGCAGGCGGACGTTCACTACCGCGGCCCACATTATAAATGCCAATCCAGCCCTGCTCTTTAAGATCTTCACCTACCGTCATTGAGTAGGTTACCTTGTCACCACCCAGTGACTTAAGCCACTGTGCTGCTCGGGTTGCTAAGGTTTCAGGGCTTAAGTCTTCAGGTGTTTCGTTTACCAGCTGACGGGTAAATAGTAACGCCGCATATTCTTGCTCTAGCGCTTCTTTGTCAGCCGTTTCGGCCCATTTTATTGACGCTGGTTTGCGGGCACGCGTGAAGCTAAGTGCAAAAGCCCACTGCTGCTCTTTGTGCCAATCACCGCTTAGCGTGACTGCTGGCAGGCTTAAGCCATCTAGCTTTCTTGCCGCTTGCTGAATTAAACGCTCATTAAGCTTGTCGTCAGGCAGGTGAATAACTGCACCTGATTCATTGAAAGAAAGCTTAGCACTCTCGCCCCACACTGCTTCAGCACTGTTTCTAGAAAGGCTAACGGTAAATTCTGCCATCGCGTTTTATTCCTTATTACATCGTTATATTATTGCAAAGCGCTTTTTGCGCTTGCACAAATGTTTGTTACTCTTTGGCGCCTTGTTTACTGCGCTTGTTGTTCGCTACCACATACGCTTTGTTCGCTAAGCGCATACGCTATACGTGCTCGTTCAAAAGCACACATATCAATTAGCGAAACACACTAACGTGTTTTCACCTACATTCTAAAAAAGGCGTCACATGAAGTTTTCACCTTCCTTATTACGCGGCACCCTTATAAAAAGGTACAAGCGATTTCTTGCCGATGTTGAGTTAGACGACGGCACTATTGTAACTGCACATTGCCCAAATACTGGCGCTATGACTGGCTGCGCTGTTCCTGGATACACTGTCTTTTTAAGTGAGTCCACCAACCCTAATCGAAAACTCAAGTATACATGGGAGCTAGCCCAAACATTTGATGGTCACTTCATCGGCATTAATACGCACAATGCTAATAAACTGGTGGCGGAAGCGCTAGATAACAAGGTGCTAAGCGAATTTTCAGACATCACAGATTGGAAAGCAGAAGTAACACCGCCAACCGCCAATAGCCGGTTCGACTTTGCATTAACTCGAAAAAATGCCGAACATCAGAGTGTTACTGAGTATATGGAAGTTAAATCCGTCACCTTAGCAGATGAAAACAAAGGGTTCTTCCCTGACGCAGTCACTCAACGCGGCGCGAAGCACTGTTTAGAACTTGCTCGTTTATCTGACAGTGGTATAAAAACCAATCTATTATTCTGCGTACAACACACCGCCATCGAAAGTGTACAAGTGGCCGAGCATATTGATCCAACTTATGCGGAAAGCGTAAAGATTGCCGCAAACGCTGGCGTAACGGTTTTGGCGGCAAGCTGTATAATAGACGAACAAAAAATCCTATTAAATCAAACACTCCCTTTGATTTTATAAAAAATAGGTTGATTTTTTTCATTTCGGCTTCATATTTGCTCCTTGTTTTAGTGGGAGAACGCACTAATGCGTTTGCTGGTAGCCAGCGGACTAAATGAAAAAACACCTGGCTAATTTATGAAAGCAATACACCAGCATAATAATTACATAGACACGATTGATTGCCTGAAGTTGTCGAGTCTGATATAGATATCGGTCCAATCAGGACAAGATGGATGTCGTAGTGTAGGAGATGTGGCAGATGCCAACAGGAAAAGAAACAAAATCCCTAGGACTATTAGCGCTGGCAGGTTTACAGCCGTACGAGCCAAAAGCTGACGAAGAGTACATGGGCGAGCCCCAAATGGAGCACTTCCGTCTATTGCTTAAAGCATGGCGCAACCAACTTCGTGAAGAAGTTGACCGTACGGTAACGCACATGAAGGATGAAGCAGCAAACTTCCCGGATCCTGTAGACCGTGCAGCTCAAGAAGAAGAGTTCAGCCTTGAGTTACGTACACGTGACCGTGAGCGTAAGCTAATAAAGAAAATTGAAAAAACGCTTAAGCGAATTGAAGAAGACGATTTCGGCTTCTGTGACCAGTGTGGTATCGAAATTGGTATTCGTCGCTTAGAAGCTCGTCCTACAGCAGATTTATGTATCGACTGTAAGACCATGGCTGAAATTAAAGAAAAACAACTTCAAGGTTAAGTTACTAGCCTCGATTACGTTGATATAGAAAGCCTCATCCCGAAAAGATGGGGCTTTTTGTTAAGCCTTTATTATGCATAACCACTATGTAGGGCGCTTTGCTCCCTCTCCATCCGGCCAACTTCACTTCGGTTCGTTAGTTACCGCTGTTGCCTGCTACCTAGATGCCAAAAGCCATAACGGAAAATGGCTGCTACGTATGGAAGATATAGACGAGCCGCGCTGTATTAAAGGTGTAGATAAAGACATACTCACTACCCTAGAAGCCCACGGCCTGTATTGGGACGGCGACGTCATCTATCAAAGCCAACAACATGCCCGTTATCAAGCGGTTCTCGATGACTTACTTACACAACAAAAAGCCTATTTTTGTACCTGCACACGTAAGCAAATTAAAGCCATGGGCGGTGTTTATAACGGCTACTGTCGGACTGAGCCAGTACACTCCAACACACAGGACTGTGCAGTTCGTTTAAAAGTAGATACTCAACTTGAAGCCTTTGATGACGTGCTTATGGGCAAAGTTATGCCCTCTAATTCAAGCTCTGATTTAATAGCCGAAGACGTAGTGCTGAAACGTCGAGACGGCTTATTTTCGTATAACCTTGTCGTGATTTTAGATGACGTATTTCAGCAAGTTAACCATGTCATTAGAGGGTGTGATTTAATTGATGTCACGCCTTTACAGCGCGCCGTATATCACACGCTGGGCTATTCTACTCCTGAATACGGTCACGTGCCGGTCGCTGCCGTGGCACCAGGCAGAAAACTAAGTAAACAAAACCGTGCAGCGCCAGTTAAAAACGAATCAGCTTTAGATAATCTCGTGCGTGTGATGCACTTTTTAGGCTTTTCCTTTCCAAATGCGTCAGAATTTGGTGATATTGATTCGGCGCTTAAGACGGCTATTTCAATGTGGAATAGGAAAAAAGTAGTGAAAACACCCGAAATTATTGTTCCACAGCATGAATCCACTTATTATAGCGAACCTTTATAGTCTGCGGAGATACCATCATCATTCATCGTGTTTTTAAATCTGTTAAGCGCGCTTTTTCAAAAGAGAGTTCGTCTCCTAACGCTTTGAAGCCAAGGACTATGACCCGTGGAGAGCACGGTATATCTCGCGAAGATATAAGCGCAAATGCATTGAAAGTAATGTATCGCCTTAATGGAGCTGGCTTCGAATCCTATTTGGTAGGGGGCTGTGTACGCGACATTTTGATGGGTCACGAACCAAAAGATTTCGACGTGGTGACGAATGCCACACCCGAACAAATTAAAGGCTTGTTCAGAAACTGTCGCCTTATAGGTAGGCGCTTTCGCTTGGCCCACATTGTGTTTGGCCGTGAAATCATTGAAGTTGCTACGTTCCGCGGCCATCACCAAGAGTCAGACGAAGACGAAAACCTTCCTAAAGGCAAAGCTATTGCAAAGCGTGACGCTCACGGGCAATTAGTTCGCGACAATGTATTTGGCACCATTGAAGAAGATGCTGAGCGCCGTGACTTTACCTTTAACGCCATGTATTACAGTGTGGCCGACTTTACGGTAAAAGACTTCGCTAATGGCCTAGCCGCTATAGAAAAACGAGAAGTTGAGTTAATTGGCGACCCAGAAACACGCTACCGTGAAGATCCGGTACGCATGCTGCGTGCCGTGCGCTTTGCGGTTAAGCTTGGTATGCGTATTGAAGCGAAAACCGCTGCACCGATTAAGTCTCTAGCCAACCTTTTACAGAACATTCCACCTGCGCGCTTGTTTGAAGAAACCCTTAAACTGTTTTTATCGGGTAAGGGAGAAGAAACCTTCTTAATGCTGCACGAATACGGCTTAATCGAGCCTTTGTTCCCTCAGCTAACGCCGTTTTTGAAAGATGAAAGCAGCCGTGAAATGCAGTTTGTACGTCGCGTACTTGCTAATACCGATGAGCGTATTAATAACGATCAGCGAGTTACGCCAGCGTTTCTTTACGCCGCACTACTGTGGTATCCGGTTGAGGAAGAGTCACAACGCTTACAAAGCGAGTCTGGCTTAAATGCTCATGACGCATTTAATATTGCATCAGGCGAGGTTATCTCACGTCAAACACAACGTATTATGATCCCTAAACGCTTCTCTACCGTGGTTCGGGACATCTGGATTTTACAGCAACGTCTACCTAAGCGCTTTGGCCGTCGCGCTTTCCAATTGCTCACGCACCCTAAATTTAGAGCGGGCTATGACTTTTTACTTGCCCGCGGCCAAATTGAAGGTGGCGATCTATTAGAGCTAGCTCAGTGGTGGACGCACTTCCAGCACGCTGACAACGGTAAGCAGAAAGGCATGCTTAACGCCCTTCGCAAAAGCGAGGGCGGCGCAAAAGGTGCCCCGCGTAAGCGCAAGCGTAAACCAGCGAAGCGAGGTCCTGATGCATAAAGAGCACGTTTACATTGGTGTAGGTAGCAACCTCGGCGATAGCCAAGGAAAAGCCCAGCGCGCGTTTGATGCGATAGGTCAAATAGAAGACACCCGCGTACTTAAAACCTCTTCACTTTATTCCAGTAAACCGATGGGGCCGCAAGACCAACCTGACTATATTAACGCGGTGTGCTTAATTGAGACCTCGTTAAAGCCGCACGGCTTATTGAAGCAGCTGCAACGCATTGAGCTGGAAGAAGGCCGTGAGCGCAAAGGTGAGCGCTGGGGACCACGCACGTTGGATTTGGATATTTTGTTGTACGGCAGCGAAACTATCGACACCGCAGACTTAATCATTCCCCATTACGGCATGGCAGAGCGCGAGTTCGTTATGGTGCCGCTGTTTGAAATTGCGCCCAATATGGTTATGCACGATGGCAAACCCATCTCGGCATGGGTCGCTAACTGCTCGCTGGATGGACTTCGTCGCCTGCGCTCTTCCAATTAGCGGCAAAATCCGTATAGTTCGCCACACGATACCAACAACATCAATCTGAGACATGTCATGAAGAAAGTAACTGTATCGGGCTTGCTTAAGAAAAAGCAGGCCGGGGAAAAGATCACCTCTTTAACCGCTTACGACGCCAGTTTCGCCAAAATGTTCGACGAACAAGGTGTTGACGCCCTTCTTATTGGCGACTCTTTAGGCATGGTCCTTCAAGGTGAAGACGACACCCTACCGGTAACCATCGATGACATTGCCTACCACACGAAAAGTGTGCGTCGCGGCACTGAACGCGCCTTCGTATTAGCCGATATGCCGTTTATGTCTTACGCCACTCCTGAGCAAACCTACGCCAATGCAGCAAAGCTTATGGCTGCAGGTGCAAGTATGGTTAAGATGGAAGGTGGAAGCTGGTTGTGCGACACCATTAAAGGCTTAAACCTGCGCGGCGTACCTGTGTGTGGCCATTTAGGCTTAACGCCTCAGTCAGTGCACGTTTTCGGTGGTTTTAAAGTACAAGGCCGCGAAGCGTGCCAGGCTGAAAAACTGCTTAGCGAGGCGAAAGCGTTAGAAGAAGCCGGTATTCAGTTATTGGTGCTTGAGTGCGTGCCTTCATCGCTAGGCAAAGCGGTTAGCGAAGCCCTAACCATACCGGTAATCGGTATAGGCGCGGGCAAAGATACCGACGGTCAAATTCTGGTGATGCACGACATGTTTGGCATCAGCGCGAACTATATGCCGAAGTTTTCAAAGAACTACCTTGTAGAAACCGGCGATATGCGCAAAGCCGTATCAAAATATATTGAAGATGTGCAAAGCGGTGCGTTCCCATCGGCTGACCACAGCTTCGAGTAATGAGGTAAATTATGAAGGTGGTTGATAGTATTTCAACATTACGCAGCACGGTGAACGCATGGCGACGTAATGGTGAAACCGTAGGTTTTGTACCCACTATGGGCAACCTGCACGATGGTCATCTCAAACTGGTTAAAAAAGCGAAAGCGCACAACGACAAAGTGGTAGTTAGCATTTTTGTTAACCCCATGCAATTTGGCGCGAACGAAGATTTAGACGCCTATCCACGCACTATCGAAGAAGATAAAGCTAAGCTTATTTCTGTGGGTGCAGACGCGGTGTTTTTACCTAGCGTAGCGGAAATGTATCCGGCAGGTCTGGATGCGCAGACGTTCGTTGAAGTGCCCGGCATTTCAGGCTCGCATTGTGGCGCCAGTCGCCCTGGCCATTTTCGCGGCGTCGCTACCGTGGTGACCAAGCTTTTCAACATGGTACAGCCCGACGATGCGTTTTTTGGTGAAAAAGACTTCCAGCAGCTACAAGTTATTCGCGCGTTAGCTCGCGATTTATCAATGGCAGTGAAAGTTCACGGGGTGCCTACTGAACGCGAGACGTCAGGCCTAGCAATGAGCTCTAGAAATGGCTACCTGACGGACACTGAAAAAGCGACGGCGAGTGCTATTTTTGCAGAAATGCAGCGCTTAAAAGCGGGCATAGAAAGTGGTAACACCGACTTTGTTGAGCTTGAAAATGCCATGGTCAGTAACCTTGAAGCAAAAGGCTTTAAGAAAGACTACTGTCAGGTAGTTAACGCCGCCACCTTTGAACCAGCTAGCGATAGCGACAAAGAATTAGTTCTGCTTGTTGCTATGTTTATGGGCAAGACACGCTTAATTGATAATATGCAAATCACGCGAGATTAAGCGTAATACCAATCCTCGCGGATAGACTCGAACTACAAAAGAAAACGCCCGATGCATGACTCCTAAACAGAGCCTGTATCGGGCGTTTTTTATATGTTGCTGTTAAAGTCGGCGGTTAAGACGCAACGGTTTCTGTTTCGCGAACGAAATCCATTAGCTCTTTCCAAGCCTGAGTCTCTTTCGCAATTAAGTGTTGCTCAGCCAAAATTGCGGCCAAGTCGTTATGGCTAGTAAGCGGATTCGCTAACACTACGCGAAACACGGTAATACACTGGGAAGGGTAATCAGGCGCTTCCAGGCGAGTACGAGACACAAAAGACTTACCTGCTTCACGCTGCTGTTTTTGTACCGCAACAACAAGGGCGTCAACCTTCTCATTAATAGCGTTGCGGGTTTTAGCATTCACATGCTTCAGCTTTTCCTGCACTTCAGCGGGACAAACGCGATAGGTCAACAGTGATAGAATAGGTGTGGTCGTCAATTCAAAGTCTTGGGCTTTATCAATCATCTGCGCAAAGTCTTTGGCTTTATCAATGCTGCGATCAATAAGTAGCTCGTACCCTTTGCGACCGAATATATGCAGCGCCGAGTACACCATCATGGCCATACCGTTTCGGGAGCCTTCCAGCGTGGTAGCACCTAAGTCTTTAGAGCCTGCACGCAAAATATATTGGGCGTGATGTCTTACCGCATTGGCGTTTTGTGGGTCTTTGAAAAGCGCCATTCCTGCGCCCATGGGCACGTACATTTGCTTATGTGCATCAATAGTGACAGAGTCTGCGCGTTCAATACCTTTTAGTCTGTCGCGATAGCGCGCCGAGAACAGCGTAGCGCCGCCCCAGGCTGCGTCTACATGGAACCAGCAGCCTAACTCTTTGGCTACGTCAGCAAGCTCGTCTAGTGGGTCTACGTGCCCTGTTTCGGTGGTGCCGCCTACCCCAACGATAGCAAGAAGCTTATTGCCTTCCTCTTGATAACGTTTGCCAATGCGAAGGGCTTTTGCTGGATCTAGGGTTTGCTTTGGCGCGGGCACAGTTAATAATTGTTCGCGGCCTAACCCCAATACATCCACTGCCTTTGACAGCGAGTAATGCCCACGTTTACTGCACATCACGCCTAAATTGTTAATGTCGTAGTGACGATAGGCAGCGACAAGACCTGCTTTTGCCACGCCAGAAAACCCTTTTTGTGGGCCTAGTAGTTTGTTGCGAGCCACCCATAAGGCAGTGATGTTGGCAATGGTTCCGCCAGAACAAAATGCCCCCAAAGAATGGGCCGCACTGTGTAGATGGTTGTCGTAAAAGCTTTGAGGCTGATCGTACACAAGGTTGTGCATCATACCCAATACTTGACGTTCTAGCGGCGTGAAAGCTTTAGACGTTTCTATTTTAACCAAGTTCTGGTTAAGCCCGACCATTAACTTAGAAAGCGGCAGGTGAAAATAGGGCAACGCTGAGGTCATGTGACCAATAAAGGTAGGCGAGTAAGTATTAACTGAATGCGCAACAAGCTTATCTAACAAGCTTTCAGCATGAGTAGACACAAACTCGGGTGACTCAGGCACCTTGGAGTCTGAAAAGTCTTTTTCAATTTCTTCTAACGACGTCTTTTTTGTCACTACGTGCTGCGACAAAAAATCTAAGATATTGTCAGATAAATGCTGCTCTATTTGAGCCAGCTTTGAGTCTTTGTGTTCAGGCTTGGTAAAGACCCTAAACAGGTGCTCTAAACTAACTTGCGCTTCACCCACTCAACACACCTCATACTTAAAACAATCACACATTTCGCTTACATTTATTGGGCGAAATCAACAGGCGGTTTTGTAGGACACCGGCCTGACACTTACTTTTCCTTTTAGCCAAATAGCATTCGACACAATTACTTTGCGACTGGTGCAGCTATTTATCCAACATATCCCTTAACGGTACATCGGCTGGGCTAATGCGCGTTGACGCGGTCCATTCGTTGCCAAACCTGAAAACTTATCACAATACTTTCAGGGTGTCGCACTTTACATCAGATTGCAATGCTCGCCAAGGGTTAGCGCACGGCATTTAAGCGACTATTAACGTTTTATTACATGCAAAAGACTTATGAAGCGGTTAACTCTGCACACGTATTTAAACGAATTCCCCCGAATTTTGTACCGCAAATTTTATCAGTCTCTACTATATTTAATTTATGAATAGTACCAACACGATTCTCTCGTATTGGTTTTCCATCTTCTAATTGCGAGCCTAAGTAGCCATTGAACTCACATTCAAGCATTCATCGCTGCGATAAAGTACTGCTTCAAAGCAAGGGGGTCTGTTTATGCCCATTCGTGAAATTTCCGAGGATTTCTCTATCGATGATATCGTGCCTTATTTTCAACCCATCGTTGACTTACAAAGCCAAGGAGTATGGCGCTACGAGTGCCTGGCACGCTTGATAACCCGAGGTGATAAGACTTTTTTACCTAGCGAGTTTCTCTACCTTATAGAGCGCGAACAACACGTAAATACACTTGCAGCGAGCATGTTTGTGCAATGTGCCAGCTATTTTCACGACGTTAATATCCCTTGGAACATCAATATAACTGCCAATGACCTTCACAATGCAGAGCTTACTAATACCCTCATCACCCATTTAGCAAGCTATCCCACGCCGGAGCGTGTAAGTATAGAAGTGAGTGCTTCTACTGCCCTATCCAATCCGAAAAGCCTTACCGCATTTATCGAAAAAAGCATGCATGTGGGGCTGGGCGTTTTCATCGACAACGTTGGATCATGCCCAGGTAACATACGAGCGCTTATGAACTTGCCAGTTCGGGGGATTAAGCTCGCTGGCGGGCTAATTAAACACTATGACGAACAAGAGGCAGTGAGGGAATATGTAGACTATCTGCTGTCGCTATGTGAACGCCATGGAGTAAGCACTATTGCCGAGCACGTAGAAGATGAGGCGCATCTAGAACGCGTAAAACGCCTGCCCATTCGTTATGCACAGGGATATGTGTTTAGTCCGCCCATGGCGAATGTGCGAAGTGCCACTGCGCGCCATTAACAAGCGAATTATACGAATTTGAATAACAAACGGGGCGAGATTTTCATCTCACCCCACTTTTATCAGCTTTCAGTATTTCTTGCTGCTATAGCAGACTCAGCTTTCTTCGCTACGGCAGTTAAGCTGCCAGCACGATTGACCGCTCCCTCGGTACTTTCGCTCAAACGGCGTCATGTGATCATCGCCAGTAACTTCAGATAAATCAGATACCATGCCGTAATGTTTAGCCGCTTGCGCAAATTCCATTAGATAAATAAGCCAGTTGCTACGCACTTCAATATTTGGAGTGATCGCCATCAGGTCCACCATGGCCGCACTACCGTGCCAGCGCTTTTGAACCTGCGTCTTTTTAGGATAGGGGTTGGGATACAGCAGAAAGTGCTGAGTCACGTTCCAATTAGACTGCTTTACTAAGCGCCAAAAGTCGTTCACATCGGCACGAATGACCCGATAGTTGTCTTGCTGTGCGCTGTAATGCTCGTGTTTATCCACCCGCAGCGCCGACTTATCGATACCGATAACACGCGCATCGGGGTTTGCTCTTGCAATATTCGCCGTACTTTCGCCAACGCCGCAGCATGAATCAAAAATGATCTCGCCGCTAAAGCCATCAAGCCACGCGCTGACATCATCAAACGCGGCTTGTGTATGGTCGCTAATCGGTCGCTTATTTTCACTCGCTTGGTACTTTTTCACTAAGTCGTCTAACTTATCGTGAATACCTACCTGCGATGTTGTGATTTCTCTAGAATTACCGCTGGCCATTAGCTACGAATACCTTTACCCGTTTTAAGTAGGTAGTACGCCACACCAAATAGCAGTGCATTAAAGCCCACTAACAAGGCAAGCGACAAGGTTACATTTACGTCAGAGACCCCTAAGAACCCATAACGAAACCCGTTGACCATATACACAACAGGGTTCGCCTTACTCACCCACTGCCAGAATTCAGGCAATAGGGTAAGTGAATAAAACACACCACCTAAGTAAGTTAACGGTGTTAATACAAACGTTGGAACCACGCTAATATCATCAAAGGTCTTCGCAAATACCGCATTAATTAAACCCGCAGTCGCAAACAAGGTAGAAGTGAGTAACAACGTGAGCGCAATAATGCCCAAATTGTGTATTTGAACATCAACGAAAAACAGCGACACTAAGGTAACGATAATACCTATCAGTATGGCGCGGGCCACGCCGCCGCCCACATACCCGAGAATGATGACCGAAGTGGGTACTGGTGACACCAACAGCTCTTCAATATTGCGCTGAAATTTAGCACTAAAAAATGAAGAGGACACGTTGGCGTAGGAGTTTGTGATCACCGACATCATAATAAGGCCGGGCACAATAAACTCCATGTAAGTAAAGCCGCCCATTTCGCCAATACGGTTGCCGATGAGGCTACCGAATATCACGAAGTACAAACTCATTGTAATAGCTGGCGGCACAAGGGTTTGTACCCATATGCGCAAAAAGCGCGTACATTCTTTTATCCAAATAGTGGTTAGCGCCACATAGTTTTGCTTAAACCAACCCACGTTTTCTTCTGTGTTCATTTGTGTACTTTCAGTTTTCATGTTTTTCACCTTTACCTGCTGTGGGTTTAGCCAGCTTGCTTCGCTGATTCAACTAAACGCACAAATAGCTCTTCAAGGCGATTTGATTTATTGCGCATGCTCATTACTTGAATGCCCTTTTCACTTAGCTGGGTGAAAACCGGGTTCAATCCTTCCGTTTTCTCAACATCAACTTCAAGGGTATGGTCGTCAATCAAACGGTGTTCAAAGCCCGTTAGTAGGTCATCTGTCGTCGTCATGCCCTCTGGTATTTTGATATCCAACACAAAGGTTTCTAGGCTTAATTTAGACAATAAAGCTTTCATGCTGGTGTTCTCGACAATGGTGCCCTTGTTAATAATGGCGATATTGCGACACAGCATTTCTGCTTCTTCAAGATAGTGGGTAGTGAGGATAATCGTGATCCCCTGACGATTAATCTCTTCTAAGAAGCCCCACATAGAGCGGCGAATTTCAATATCTACGCCCGCGGTTGGCTCATCTAAAATAAGCAATTTCGGCTCATGCATGAGTGCTCGAGCAATCATCAGTCTTCGCTTCATACCACCCGATAGCTCACGCGCGCGGGCATCGCGTTTTTCCCACAGGTCAAGCTGAGCAAGGTATTTTTTAGCGCGCTCTTTCGCAATACTTCGAGGTACGCCGTAGTAACCAGCCTGATTCAATACAATTTGCAGTACAGTTTCAAACTGGTTGAAATTGAACTCTTGTGGCACCAGACCAATGCAGGCTTTAGCCTGCTCTTTTTGCGTTGTGAGGTCATAACCGAACACCGACACACTGCCATTGGTTTGGTTTACAAGTGAACTGATAATACCAATAGTGGTAGATTTACCCGCCCCGTTTGGGCCAAGTAATGCAAAGAAGTCTCCTTCTTGTACTGTAAGGTCGACGCCTTTTAGTGCCTGTACGCCACCTTTGTAGGTTTTGGTTAACCCTTTAATGTCCAACGCTTTCATGATTTGCCCGTAATGAGAGTGTGATCACTAAGACGTATTGACCTTTGATGCAAACCAAAGGTCAGCACGCCCTAATTAACTTTAGTGAGATGCAGTTATCTGTCGCTAACAACTTACAACCAACGAAGTGTAACCTAGTTCATGCTATTAAATGAATACACTCGCGTTTAGTGGTTGCTTTAAACAGTTTAAGCTTTCGTCTTCTAAATGAGAGCGAAAGCGCCTTTTTTCAACCCCAATAAAAAAGCGCCGCGTACCGTTGGGGTAGTACGCAGCGCAAAGGGTAGCTTAATACCAGTCTGAATAGATAATTAAGACTTTTACGTAGAAGTTCAGCCTTACCGCTTCCACGGCACTGTTTCCCCTCTCCTAGTCTTTGAAGAGGCTTCTACAGTGCAATCCGTCTATCTTGCTTGGCACTTAAAAAAAGCAGTGCACTAAACTCGACGGACAAATACTATTAAACCCGTTATTCATGGCAAAAAAAGCGCGTAATTGTGGAAATGTGGTGGTGATTTAGCTTTCCTATAGATTTAGCACGTGAAGCTGCACGCCAAGCGTTTTATTAATCCGCGCTTGGGGACGTTGTGTGGGGCTGCCGCCAAAGATAAAGTTCACGATAAGCCCCTCAAATATGGCGTAAATGAGGCAGGCTTGAGGATTTTATGCCGAACTTAGGCAATAGCTGTCATTCATAGGTATAGTGTGCGCTCTATCAGAATTATATTTGCGGGTTAATGTATGCCAAAGACAATTGCATTAGTGGAAGATGACGCGGCCATTCGCGAAAATTACATTATGGCGCTTAAAGCGCAGGGCTATAGCGTGAATGCCTATGAGGACAGGCCTTCTGCTGCTAAAGCGTTTAACCACACCTTACCCGACTTAGCCATTATCGATATTGGTTTGAAAGATGAAATTGAAGGGGGCTTTATGCTGTGTCAGCAACTGCGAGGCCTATCACAAACCCTACCTATCATCTTTTTTACTGCACGAGATAACGATGTAGATACTATCAGCGGCCTAAGAATGGGCGCGGACGACTACCTGACTAAAGATATCAGCATGGCTCACCTGCTAGCACGCATTGCAGCCTTGTTCAGACGTACAGATTTACTTGCCGCTCCAACAGAGCAAAAAGATGAGCTAAAAGTTGGCGACTTAAAAGTAGACGTGTCGAGAATGACGGTAAGCTGGCAAAACCAGCCCGTTTTGTTGACGGTAACAGAGTTTTGGATGCTGCATGCGCTCATTAAGCGCCCTGGTCATGTGAAAAGCCGCCAACAGCTAATGGATGAGTCCAGAATGGTGGTAGACGACACCACCATTACTTCGCATATCAAACGTATGCGTAAAAAGTTTGTGCAGCTTGACCCAAACTTCGATCATATCGACACCGTGTACGGCATGGGATATCGCTGGCAGCTGTAGCGGGCTTTCGACTAAAACTGCGTTTCGTCTGATTAAAAGATAAGGGCAACCGACTAAAAACATGGGATTTCGCTTTTCAATACGCCTTCAGCTTATGGTGCTGTCGCTGTTCTTATTCACCATACCCTACTTAGGTTATAACTATGTGTGGGAACTTGAGCAGTATCTGCGAAACGGTCAAGAACAAACCATGATTGGCACGGCGCGAGCTGTTGCCACTGCCCTTCACGAGCGTCCCGCTTTGTTTGATAGCCAATCGGCGTATCTTCAAGACGTGCGCCCTGGAACAGATCTTTACGCGCCACCTATCCCGTCCCCCATTCGACTTGATGGCGAACTTAACGACTGGCAGCAAGTCAGCGAGTTAATGAGTGAGTATGGCAGTGGCGAAGTTATTGAGTATTACAATGGCTATGCGGGAGAACCCACTAGCTTGTCGTTTAAGCATATGGTGGGGCGCTACGGTCAATTTCTGTATGCCATGTTTGAAGTCAGTGATGACGTGCTGCTGTGGCGACAACCCAATAGTTTAAGTGTTGAAACAGGCGACCACCTGCTTGTGGGCATGGAAACTCCACAGGGAGAATTAGCAAGGTATGTTGTCGCTCCTTATGAAAGTGGCTGGGTAAATGCGTACAAGCTGGCAGATAACACAACGACAACTCGGGCGGTAGAGAACGCGCTCTCTATTCAAGGCCGATGGCAAGAGACTGCCACGGGCTACAACATTGAACTGCGCTTTCCGCTATCAATGACCACAGGCGGCTTAGCATTTTCAATTGTCGATGTGGACGACAGGGCAAGTCGATTGAAGCAGTACGCGTTAGGTACGGCGAATACAAAAGAGCTCGCTGAATTAGGTACTGTTATCACTCCTTCCCCTGAAATTGAGCGCATTCTGGCAGGTTTGAAATATGCCGATTCCCGGGTTTGGGTTGTAGATAAGCACAAGCGGGTACTCGCCCGAGCTGGTGACATTCAATCGGCCACTGGCATTGAAGTAGATGAAAAAGAAACCTCTTCAAATGCAATTTGGCACTGGGTTGAAAGTGAGTGGTTACTTCCACTTTATTATCAGATTCTTACGCGGCCACCTGCCGACTTTATTGACGAGCTAGACGATGCTTATGCATTGGTAGGGCAGGATTTAGGCACGGCGCTGAATGGCCAACCCGATTCACTATGGCGTTTGTCACCCGATAACAAAGCCATAGTGCTTTCCGCTGCCTACCCTATTTTTATTGAAGGCAACGTAATGGGGGCGGTTATTGTAGAGCAAACCACTAACGGTATTCGTACGTTGCGGAACCGGGCGTTAGAACAGCTCTTTCACGTGATTTTAGCAGTGATGACCATAGGTACATTAGGGTTACTGCTGTTCGCTACGCGAATTTCAAACCGCATTCGCTCCCTTCGCGATAACACCGAAGCGGTGATAGATGATAATGGCAAAATCATTGGAACCCTGCCGGTATCAAATCAGCGTGATGAAATTGGTGATTTATCCCGTTCATTTGCGGATGTGCTTTCACGGTTACAGCAGTACAACTCCTATTTAGAAAACATGGCATCTCGCTTGTCTCACGAACTTAGAACGCCCATTGCCGTGGTAAAATCGTCGCTGGATATGCTGACTCAGGTGAATGACGCCGACCAACAAGCCGTTTTTGTTGAGAGGGCGCAATCAGGGGTGAACCGCCTAAGTACAATATTAAACAGTATGAGTGAAGCCACCCGATTAGAGCAGGCCATTCAACAAGAAGATTTAGAACCATTCGACTTAGTTAAGGTGATATCTGGGTGTATTGCTGGTTACGAACATGCCTATAGCCATCGACGCTTTAGTTTTACCCACAATGCTGATACTGCGCGCATACTTGGCTCCCCTGAACTTACGGCTCAAATGTTCGATAAAGTTATCGCTAACGCCGTAGATTTCAGTGAAAAAGAAAGTGAAATCCAAGTCAGTATTACGGTTAAGGACAAGCAAGCTGAGTTAACCATTAGTAATACCGGGCCGCTTCTTCCTGAAGGAATGAGGTCTCAGTTGCTTCAGTCTATGGTGTCGGTGAGAAAAGAAAACGATGTGCAAAATGCCTCTTCGCCGCACTTGGGGCTAGGGCTTTACATTGCCAACATCATAATGACCTTCCACAAAGGTCAGTTGTCGTTAACCAATCGGAAGGATAGTACAGGTGTAGTCGTCAGCGCGCGCTTTCCTTTGATGTAAATGAATGAAAAAAACGTCCAACTCGGTCTATAGTTAAAGTCTAATAAACTTTGCTACATAGATAGCGAAAGCCGAGCACATACCTCATACCAGTCCGCATAGGTTATTATCTATACGGATTGGTATTGAATAGGCTATACGTAGTCATATGCTTTCGTGTCAACAATGGACGCACAGCGCTTTGCCTTTCTGTCAAAGGCTAAAGCCATTATAAAGAATGAATTACAATGCAAAAAAAACAACACGTTATTGATTAAATCCATGTCATTTGCGCTTTCTATTTTCTTTACTTCTCATCGAAGGGCGAGCACGTTCAACATAACTAGTTTTATCACAGGTACATTCACATCGAGCGCTCTCTTACTAGCCGGCGCTACCCTTTCATGGGCACATGCCGCTGAGACATCCTTATCAGCAACGCCAAGCATTTCGATATACGTTAGCGACGCCAATGGGGAGCCTGTGAAAGATATGGTGTTAACCCTAACGCCTAACTTTACGCTCGCGTCAACACCAAAGCGTGAAGAAGAGCCCGCCATAATGAATCAAATCGATAAACAATTTGCACCTCACGTGCTTGTTGTTCAATCAGGCACAGATATTTCGTTTCCAAACGCAGATAATCTTTTTCATCACGTGTATTCCTTTTCTCCTACAAAACAGTTTGAGCTAAAACTCTATAAAGAGTTTACCGCTGAACCGCTTCGCTTTGAGCAAGCTGGTATTGTAGATATTGGCTGCAATATTCACGACTGGATGCTGGGTTATATTGTGGTAACCGACAGCCCATTTTTCGCAAAAACCAATGAAGAAGGCCTAATGAATGTTTCACTTCCGGTAGGCGAGTACAGTGTTATGACCTGGCACCCGCAGCAACCTGATGTGAAACTATTTAACAGCGCAACATTGCATATCACCAACTCACAAGAATACAAATTTGTTCTTGATGCAGTTTTCAGTGACGATGACTTCGACGAAGGATTTGGCGATTATTAATGCGTAATGTCTTTGCCATAACCGTCTGTTTGCTTTGCACGAGTTTAACACTTCAGGTTCACGGAGAAACCAAGGCCCTAGTAAGAACAAGCTTTGTGGCAAAAGATGATTCGCAAAGCTTTCAGCAAATGGGGACCGGCCATCAGCGTTATGAAAGTAACGGCATACAGCTCTCTCATGCTGTAGTGATAGCTGACTTTATGTTAGCGGATAGTTGGTCGGCAGTTGGCGTCATCAATGGTTATAGCGATGGGGAACAAAAGGTTGGATTCTCCGAACTTTATTTAAAATATCGCCCGTTAGTCGCATCCAGCATAAAACCTGAAGTAAAAATAGGGGCATTTTTTCCTGCTCTCTCAGCGGAAAATACCGACGCGGGTTGGTTATCGCCTCACTTTCTAAGCAACTCAGCAATTAATAGTTGGGTGGGTGAAGAACTAAGAACAGGCGGCATCGAAGTAAGTCTGCGACAAAATGGCAGGCAAATAAGAAGCCACTGGTCATGGAAAGTATTGGGCAGCGTGTTCAAAGGTAACGATTCCACCGGCACTCTGCTTTCTTGGCGAGGGTTTGCCCTTCACGACAGGCAGTCCGTTTATAATGATCGCGTAAACTTCCTCCCCATTCCCGGCGTCGTCGATGAAGATAAGTTAAACGCACCGGCATGGACTGAACCCTTCAGGGAAATTGACAATCGGTTTGGGTACTACGTAGGAGCTCACTTAGCCTATGCTAGAAAGGCCGAGTTGCGTTATTACTATTACGACAATAATGCAGACCCGAACATTGTTGACCCAGACCGCATTTATGCCTGGCATACGCGCTTTCATTCATTAACACTGCGATATTTACCACGACCTGAGTTAACGGTGTTTTCTCAAGTGCTAATAGGTGACACTTTGATGGGGGAGCATATCGTAGACAACGATTTTTCCAGTGCGTATATCGGTGCGGCATACAACCTAAAGCAATTAGGCTGGGAAGATTTAACTTTAGCCATGCGTGGGGACTGGTATCAGGTGGTAGATAACGATGATGTTATGTATGACCCGAATGGAAGCAGAGGTAACGCCTTTACCGTTAGCGTAAGGTACGACATTACCGCTTATTTATCCGTTAGCACAGAATGGCAATTAAATTCAGGGCATCAGGAGAATTTGCGTTTTTTCCAATCCGACGAGGACTATAGAGAGCAACTATTTCAACTGGCATTCATGGTAACTCTGTAGCAACGCGACTGTTGTTCGTCCTACCCTTTCGCCACTTCAATTAAATCAAATTTTGTTTCGCTGTCACCTTTCACCATCACCTGACACTGTCCCCAAGAGCTTGGAATTTGCCAAACATGCGCTTCGGCAACCGTGAATTTTTCTCGATGAGTATCACAACGGACTTCAACGGTATCAAGTTCGCCTTGGATGTTGCCAAAAGCAAACTTACTTCGCACAAGAGTGTGGAACCAATTCCCATCACTTCCTATCGTTACGGGCACGGTTAAGTTTTGCTCAGATGCAATAGATTCTTCAATCTGACTAATTAGCGGCGCGATCTCGCCAATACGCGTTTCTTGCGCTTCCATGTCTTGAAGTGTGGTGTAGGATTTTAATGCTTCTGCATAGTACCCGCGCTGAGCATCGAGTATGATTTTTCTTTGAAGGGCGTATGCCACATAATCTTCATCAAACACCATGTTATTGAAGCGCTTACTACCGTTGCTGGCAAGTAATCGCGTTAGGCTTTGCGCTTCCCTCTCTACGTCGCCTTGTTTGCTCGCTATATGAGACTCCAAGTTTAGCAACCACGTATTTTCATAGCGGTTTAGCGTATCCCAGCCTAGAAGCTCTTTAAGAGCTTCATCAGCCGCGTCAACATCACCCGCATTAAAGCGCTCGTCTGCGTCTTTATAAGCTTTAATAAATTTGCGTGTGGCACCGCTTTTTCCGCTTATAGCGAAATCCATTTGGACTGCTTGATGACACTGCTGGGTAGGTTCGCCATCTTTGATCGCGGGGTTATACTGCCATTTCTTAACCGCTGACAGTGCACTGCGTTTGAAAGAAGGGCTTCCAAAGAAGTCTTCTACAACAGGGTCTTTCACTCTGCCTTCTTCGTCGATAACGTAGCTTAGCCTAACCCAACCTTCTCGGCCTTTTCTAATGGCTTGAGATGGGTATCTAGGATCGACACGTTTCAAAGGTGTCGCTGGTGTAAATGCGCTTATGCGCTCTACTTCATCAGCTTTCGATTCAGCGAGCGCTTTTTCTTCAAGATCATCACATGGGATACTCAGTTCCTGTGCAGCTGCACTTGCCGTGAAACCTGTAGCGAGCAAAGCCGCTAAAACGAGCGACGGTTGGATTCGCTTAACAATGCCTTCCTGGGCTGAATATTCTGTTCTTACTGCTTTTTTCCATAAATCCTGTTTCATATTCATCATCCTTAATAATGGCTAAACATTACGAGCGAATTAGCGCTAATTCTATTTTTTAGACGAACTCTCAAGTGACGCATCGGGTACGTTTTTGATCATCATTTGTTCTTTGCGTTTCATCATCATCTTGGCAAGCCTACGCATGCTCACCGTGGTGTCTTTTTCATCTACGATATCGACACCTAGCAAGCGTTCGAGCAGGTCTTCTAGCGTAAGCACCCCTTCTAAACCGCCGTACTCGTCAACCACCAACAACATATGCACGTGCTTATTGATGAAGTGCTCGAAGGTGACTGACAGCGGCATAGTGTTTAACACAGTAACCATGTCTTTTGCGTATTCAGAAAGCGGCTTATCAGTGTTACCTCTGGCTTGTGCTACCAATAAATCAGAACGCATCACAAAGCCGGTAATGTTTTCTGAGTCGCTGTCTTCAAACACAGGGATACGAGAAAATTCTATATTGGCGTGCTTGTGGAAAAAGCCTTCTACCGTCATCGACTCCGACACTTTAAATAGCGCCGTGCGGTGGGTAATCGCATCTTTCACTTTCAGCTCGTGCAAACTTAACAAGCTTTGCAGAAACGCCGCTTCGTGATTCGCTAGCTGACCTTCTTGCCCCGACAACTCTGCCATGGCGTGAAGCTCACTACGGCTTAACCCGCGAAGTGGACTGTCTTCTTTAAAGCCTTTCGTCATTAGCTCAGACATTTTAACGAACGGCATAAGTACAATTGAAAGGTATTTAAGAAAATATGCGGTTACTGGCGCTAGTGTTCGCCAATAGGTTGCACCAAGTGTTTTAGGGATAATCTCAGAAAAAATAAGAATAAGGAGTGTAAGGACTGCTGAAATAACGCCTAGATAGGCGTCACCAAATACTGCTGCCGCTTGCGCACCTGCCCCGGCAGCCCCCATAGTATGAGCAATAGTGTTCAGCGTTAATATTGCTGATAAAGGCGTATTTATATTATCGGTTTGCTTACGTAGTAGCGCACCACTGGCTTTGCCCTCTTTCTCTAACACAGAGATATAAGCGGACGAAACACTCAGAATCACAGCCTCTGCAATGGAGCACAAAAAAGAAAAGCCCAGTGCAATGAAGACGTACACAATAAGTAAAAGCATGTAGTTATTCCAAGCGTCCTTGTAGGTTTAAACGCGTTTTAATTTTAATAAGTTGAACGACTATTATGGATAATAGAGCGGGATATACAAGCGCTCTATGAATATCATTTGAGCGCTTTATTATGAAAGGCATCCGCTGGGCTACTGTTAGCCGCAGCACGCCGAATGTTGCTCTTGGTTATGACGGTGTTGCTGCAGCTTTTTCAGACCCAGCCTTAACATTAACCCCGCCAATAAAATCGCGCATAGCCCATAAATCACCTGAACGTCTGCACCGTGCTCATGAACATGGCTTTGCGTTTTGATCATAGAGGCTAAAGAAAACGAAGCTACTAGGTAGTTCAGTGCGTAACCAAAACCAATACTCGCAGAGATAACACTGAAAAGGTAAAGCACTAACGTTCGCGTGCCCATTTCTTGTTTGATCATTCCCATCGTTGATACGTTAGTGGCGGGCCCCGCCATTAAAAACACTAAAACAGCACCGGGCGATAACCCCGCCGCAAGAAACCCAACCGCGAGTGGCGTTGATGCTGTAGCACATATGTACATAGGAATGCCGATTAGCGACATCACTAGCATGGCGACCACGCCATCACCCCATTGCGTTAAAAAGTCGGTGGGTACCCACGTTTTAATTGCCGCGGCAAGTGCTAATCCAATTAATAACCATATCACAATGTCTTCAAGTAACTTGCCACTGGCATATGAAAGCACGCTTGTGATTTTCGAAGGCGAAGACTCTTGTTTGGGATTGTCTGTGCTTTCGTGGTTATGAGCATGTGTTTTTTCGCTTGCACAACAGGACGTGCTGGCCTGTATTTGCGGCTCTGATTTAGGTGCTTGCTTTGAACCACAGCACGATGACTGCGTCGCCTCAGATTGTCGTTGTTGAGCCTCTTCTGCTTCTGCGAAAAAACGCACCATCAATCCAGCATAAATAGCGCTTGTAATGGCCGCGATGGGTCTAACAATGGCATACAACGGTCCAAGCAATGCGTAGGACACAGAAACACTGTCTACGCCAGTCTCGGGCGTAGACACTAAAAACGAGATAGTGGAAGATTTAGATGCACCGCTACGCCTAAGCCCAAGTGCCGCTGGGATAACGCCGCAAGAGCACAGAGGTAAAGGCGCACCAATAACCGCGGCCTTTGTAATTGAGCCAAACGATGAGCTTCCCATGTGCTTTTCCAAAAACGAAACGGGTACCAATTCGTGCATGATACCCGCCACCAGCAAACCGAGAAGTAACCAAGGCGCGGATTCAACGAAAAGTGCTAGGAAATTTTGTCCAAGTAAAATGATATCTGACACAAAGCCTCACAGGTTATTTTGTTGAAAGATCACGTTGAAGAACGTGGCTTTTGACAAAATAACGGTGTTTTAGAACGGTAAGTATAATAACAGATATGCTGTATGACAGAAAATCTGCAAAACTGATTAACCTGATTTATGCGAGTGCGTTTTGCTTTTAAAGGAAAGAAAAATGGCCAGCACAAATGCACTGGCCGAATGTTGACTGTCTCGAAAGTGTAATTTTAAACCACGAGGTCAACCATGAAAGTTTTTGTTGCTAGGGCCTGTTGACCTTTGTTGTACATTTTTGCAGCGGTCTGTGTGCCATCTAGACAAGGCGAATGTTTGACGGTTTAGTGGTTCTAAATCGAGAACATTCAACGCAGTATAGATGGCACAA
>VMHT01056357.1_pt1 | contig 32750 bp, 42 predicted proteins | sample 4693611 | NCBI WGS metagenome assembly VMHT01 (sample SAMN12280063, study PRJNA550983) | marine metagenome | isolation source: seawater sampled from same location over 5 years 0.02-0.2 micron viral filtrate | place: USA: collected off the coast of southern California halfway between the port... ...
AGCACCGTCATCATCGGCGAAACCTTCATCAGCAGCAAAGTCCATAGAAGAACCACCCATAACGGTAGTCGCTAGACCTTTTTCTTTTACGAAAGAAACTAACTCAGAAACACTTTTGCTCCAAAAACGATCATCGTCACGTGCTGTAAGTGAAAGACCTCCGAAGTCTGCGTTCAAATACCAAACACCAGTTGTATCATTAATCTTTGTTGAATGAATAGTCATAATATTTTCCTCTCAATTAAAACTCTCTACCCTTATATTATATCATACTTTTAGCAGGAAGTAAAGGAAAAAATGAAATAAAAAGAAAAAAAGTTTACATATTTTTATAGACGTATTCAAGTGCTCGATCTGCCTCTTTATCCATAGGACGGTGGGCATACCAGTTACCAGTTTCTGAATCTAACTCACGACACATCTTAGATATCTCGGCAGCACTGATAGGATATTTTCTTTTGATAGCATTACCAGCAACTGATACCATTATTTGAAACATTTTATGATACCAACCAGTGTTACTTATCGATCTGTATTCTGCTTCCAAATTGCGAGGGAAGAAGGGACAATCACGATAGGATGACCATTGAACATCAGTCTGGTCAAGTTTTTCTTTTCGGTGTTTGATGACTTCTTTTTGGATTTCTTCGGGGAGTCTGTCAAAGAAGGAGTTGAGATTTGATTTTTCTGCATAAGCATGCTTTCTCATTAATTGATTAGGATCAATATAATCACCATCTCGATTAGAAAAAATAAAGTTATGAGCGACAGCATACCTCGCAGGGATGTAATACATTCTTGATAAGTCTTTAGTCTGCTTATCTGCGAGGTCGCCGAGTTCTGAGTTAAGAGCGAACCAGAAGTGCTTGATTTTGTCTCGTTCAACCGATGTCGTAAGTGGGAAGACAATTCTAAACTTTGCCTGACGTATCGTGCTGCTAGCTGTGCTATAGCAAACGAAATAATGACTACCAAAACGTTCAACCAAATCATCTTTTAATTCCTTCTCGCAAATATAATCGTCAACGTCTACTGCTGCCCAACCTGCCCACTCGATGACATTAACATTTTTACGAGTAGTATCAGGAGTGTAAACAGCAGGAGACATTAACACTGCGTCTTTTTTAGACTCTAAGTTTTCATCTGATAATTTATATAGGAACTTTTCAAACGCAGGAAAGTCAGGAAAGTCCATACGTTTGTCAGTTTTATTATCGAATATACTTTTAAAAATAGTCAGAGATATCATAATTATACATCACAAGTTCTTTGCGTTTCTTTTGTTCTTTTAAATAGTCACCAACTGAACGCATAGTATATGTCAGATCGAAAGCATCCATATTCCAACCATCGAAACGGTCTGTAACTTTTTCATCTGCATTATAAGATATTAATTGACTACATGAATATTTGTTACATCGTTCAGCAAATAAGTCATGATCAAAACCTTTATGCATATCACCTTTCCTACCATACAAACTATCTTTGATATCATACGGTGGGTCAAGATATACGAAGGTATCAGGATTATTATCAAGCAACTCAGAATAATCTAGATTAGTAATTTTCCAGTTCTTAATAATATCAGCATATTCTAATAAAGAATTTATGCTTCTTATGCTGAAATTACTTTTAGAAGAGGCAAGACTGAATCCTGATGATTGAGTCAGACCACTGAACGAGCATTTATTAACAACATAAAAACAAACTGCTTTTTCAAAGTTAGATATATCTGTGTTTATCTTTTCACGACATTCTAAGAATAGACTTTTAGCACTCTCGTCCGAGTTAGCACCAGATTTAAGATACATCACTTCATTATGTAAGTGTATAGAATCATCACGCAAATGATTCCAGAAATTATACAGTTCCCAATATTTGTCGTTCACCCAAACATTTAGATTTGGATATTTTTTAGATACAAAGAGTGCAACTGAACCGCCACCGAGAAAAGGTTCACGATAGTTACTATACTTACCGACATTCGGAAAGTAACTATCTAATTGTTTAGTTGCTCTAGACTTTCCACCTGGATATCTCAGTGGTGTTTTCAGTCGCTTCAATGAATCCATAATACACTCCAATCTTGAGCATATATTATATCACGTTTTCTGGGAAAAGTAAAGTGTTTTTTAAGTCTGGTTCAGAATAATTTGGACCTTTCAAAACTTTACCATCTTCCCTATAGATAGGTTTGCCGTCTTCACCGAGTTTGCTCATATTAGAACGTTGAACTTCAGCGAAGCATCTATCTAAGTCGATACCGAAAGCATGACCTGCTCCATAGGTAACGTATAGAATATCTGTAAGGGCATCAGCAACTCCAACAAGATCCTTATCTTCAATCGCTTCCCACATTTCTTCAAGTTCTTCGGCGATTAACTCAAGTCTTAGTTTTTGAGTTTCTTCGCTGGGGAAGTCAGGATCCTTCTTTACGTCCTGTCCGAACGTCTCCATAAAGTCTCCGACCATTTCAAAATTAGTTTTATCCAAAGAAATCCTCCAGTGTTGATTGTTCCTCGACCGACCAGTTCATAGCGTCAAGGATTGGTTTAAGTGGTTCTACAAAAGTTTTATCAAACTGCTTTTCATAATCTACAAACTTATCTAGTGCCACTTCTTTAGGAATAACATCCGGAAAGGCGATGATATTTTCTTTGAGTGTGTTTGGCATTTTAAGATAGCAGAATTTGATTCTTGTACCGTTTACAATGAGTTCATATTTATTATTTAATTTAAAATCTTTTATCGTTTTGTTATAGAGGAGCGACCCACGAACGTGAATAGGTGTACCCTTCTTGTAAATAGTTTTGCGATCACTCCAGTCAGTAATATTCGAGACAGACCTCGGAAATGCCACTGCTTCGGGTGGGAGCGATTTGAAATCCTGTTTGAATTTCTGTATGAAGTTCTGAGCATCTTTTTCGTTGCCTGATATGATGACCCTAAATATCTCTTTGAATTTATCTCGGACAATCTCAGGAGTGGATGATTTGATCGCCTCAATACCCATGATCTTGAGTTTCGGTTCAGCATACTGCACACCTTCACTATTATGCACATTTAAAATATATCGTTTTTTTGCAGTCCATATACCGCGATCCGCGATAACCTCACGACCCATTTCCATACGTGGTTTGTGACAATTAAATTTACTGTACAGATCTTTATATGAATTACCGATGATAGGTTCAAAGTGTTCCTGACATATCTTGTCAAGAAACTTCACAGGGTCTTTAGGATTGAGTTGTTTTACAAGGGGAGCGAAATTAACATAAAGAGAATCGGTATCAATAGCAATAACGTAATCTTTTCCATTGGTTTTCAATACCTCATTCATTGCTTTGTTCATGGCACGTTCTGCCCACTGAATTACCATCTGACCAGTAAGAGTTACACCCTCTGCAATCTGTAGATCAAAATATTTAAAATATTGGTTACCAAGTGCACCATACAAAGAGTTCATAAGAATCTTAATCGCCATCTGTTGATTTTGTAGTCGATTAATTTCTTTCTCTAGTTCATACGTCTTTTGTTTTTCATATGCCTGCTCTGCGGCAAGCATTTGGTTCTTAGCAGACCGACGATCATCATAATATTCGATAATCAGATTAGGGATAACGCCATCTTTTTCTTTGCTGTATGTAGAACCGTTGGTCGCAACTGCCAAATCCTTTTGACGAGCAACAGGATGAATAGGATCGCTATCTGTATCGAAGAACTGTAGATAATGGTCTACACCACTGGTTGTAGTGTTTTCCCTTTTCAAAGTTTCTGGGGACATATTCCACTGTACAATGATATTAGGATATAGACTGTTTAAGTCAAACGAAACAACCCAATCATGAGAACCGACCATAGGTTCTTTAACATAACCACCAGCAAACTGTCCACCCTTTACAGAGTCAGACTTACCTGCAGGTGGAGCAATCTTATCACGATTTAGTTTACGATAGATGATAGATTCCCATATACCTGTTACACCGAAAGCATCTCTGTAGTTTACACCACCCTTATATGCCACGGTCATGATCAATGTAATCAAACCCATCTTATCTTCAATACGATCGACGAGTTGCACATCTTTCATGTTATAGTCAATATACTTTTGGAAGTCATCAACATAAAGGTTTTTGAGTGAACCACTTTCTTCATAGGAAAGTTTCTTTTCACCAAGCACGACATACGAGATATGGTTCAGTGAATATGATTCCTGCTTACCATAAGCATATCCATATTTTTGAAACAGTTCAAGATAGTCAAGAGTGGCAACACCTTGAATCTCATAGGTCATATCCTTTTTATTCATACGTGTGACTTCACGATAATCAATCATACCCCAAGGACTGAACTTCTTTGCCTGATCTACACCAAGTATTTTAGCAACGCGATTGACAAGATAGGGAATATCAAAGAAACGTACATTCCAACCTGTAACCACGTCAGGCATATATGCTTGCCAAATGTCCAAGAACTTTAAGAGCAGTTGATACTCGTCATCAAACTTATAATATTTTACAGGTTGGATAAGTGCTTTCTCTACATCATAATCACCATAACCAAATACACGATACACACCATCAATATTATTTTTGATAGTGATAGCAGTAATTTTTTGATCTGCGTTTTTAGGTTCAGGAAATCCATCATTGTATTCAGTTTCAATATCGATAGTCGTGACATTAATTATATCACGATCAAATTCTATATCTCTAGGAAACTTAGATGTGATGTACTGGTGAGTGAAATTAGTGTGCCCATAGATATTAAAACTGGACACATCAGAATATTGTTCCATCCAGTTTTTTGCTTGACGCATATCGTCAAACTCAACAGCACCAATCATAGTGCCGTCAAGTCCACGCCAACCTGTATCCTCTTTAGATGGAACAAATAGTTTAGGTTTGAAGTATTCTTTTTTCGATACTTGCTTTCCTCTATCATCATATCCGCGATAGAGGAAAGAATTACCGAAACGTGTAACTGAGGTATAAAAAGACATACAGTATTATATCATATTTGCAGTAATAAGTAAACCATTTTATTTTTAATTAATTTAAATATTGCGCATTCTTTCTACTAGACGGTCAGCACGATTTGTAACCTGCCGATACCATGCACTGTCAACCATTTCATCTGCCGCAGCATTCCAATCTTTTGCGTCTACTCCACGTTTCATTCCTTTGAATTTAGAAAGGCGAGGTCGACCCATGTTAAACATCATGTTCGCTACAATCTGTTGGACTTCTTCTGGTAAATCATCAAAGTCTGGATACAAAATCCTGCAGTCATCTAGCACGATTTCGACGTCTCTGGCAAAACACTCGTTGACTCGTTCTTCTGAAATTTCTGTTCCGACGGGTTCGCCCCATTCTGGATCATCATCCCTAATGAGATGACCGATGCCAAAAGTAGGCAAGTCGAGATGATCAAGATATATTTCATGTTTAACTCCTTCATCAATTTTTAATTGTTCCCTGAGTTCATCTATATTCATAGTTTAGTTCCTTCTCGTAAAACTGTTTGGTATGTCTTTTTTACAATCACAGTTTTTACAACCGCAACGCTGATATTTATCTGTCATACCAACACCTATTGATTCTTCACATTCTGGTTGATAACAATGACAACGGTGTCCACAAGTTCCACATGTACGCTCTTGACTCATCATATTATCCTCCTATAGTTAATGGGAGCAGTCACCTGCTCCCACCTATTTAGTTTAACGCTTCAACTTACAGATTTCCAAGCAATGCTTTCAGTTTCTTCTTTGATTTACCAAGTGCCTTTGCTTTGGCAATATCATCTTTATTACTGGTATCATCACCAACCACGACAAGACCAATCATGCCCATGCCTTTATGTGGTGTGCACCAATAGTAATAGATTCCTGGCACTTCAAATGTGATAGAAACTTCTTTTCCATTTTTGGATTTCTTAGGAAGTTCAGCACCATCAGGACCTGCGATCATTTCGACATTATGTCCCTTTGATGTTGGCAACCAAGTAACCGTTTCCCCTACATCTACTTTTGCTAATTCTTCACTGAAAATCATTTTATTTCCAGCGTCGTCTTTGTTTAGCATTTCGATAGTCATTGCATTGGCAGAACTAACTACAAATGCAATACCGAATAGTGCTAAGTAGAATGCAAGCGACTTCATAGCCAGATTCCTTTACGACGGAGTTCTTTCAAACGGTTTTCTAGATCATACACATCATGTGCATTTGCTAGGTAATTTTGAACAGGATCCGAAGGAGTAAATAGTTTTTTAATAAAATTAAGCACCATAAACCTCCTTGCGTAAACGATCGTTGAGCATATGTGCGATCTCTGCTTGTGACATATTAGGATACTCATGCTGAAGATGCTGGGCAACTTCATAGTTAGCATGCGCACCACGTGCCATAACCATTGACTTACCGATTCCTGAAAAGAAATCAGCGATTGCTTGGGCTATTGAAAAACCCACGTTTATTGCTATTGTTGTCATTTTCGTTTTCCTCGTTTTGACCAATTGTGATTTTACGAGGCTGCTTTTCTTTAGGAAGGACGACTTCTAAGTCGACAGTCAAGATTCCGTCCTGCAGATCTGCTCCGATTACTTCGGTATATTCCGACAGTCTAAACGACTTTTTCCAGTTTCTCGCACTGATACCTTTGTGAACATACTTGTCCGGTTGCCGACGCTGAGGACGGTCACCTTTGATGGTAAGGACATGATCCTTAACTTCAATGTCAATATGATCTTGTTTGAATCCTGCCACTGCTAGTTCTAGACAGAATCTAAACTCATCGTCTTTTACTACGTTGTGTGGGGGATAGGTATCTTTCGCATGCTTGTGAATGTTTTCAAGCTGATCGAAAATGTGGTCGAAACCGATGAACCCACTGCGTGGGTAAACTAATCCAGTCATATGTACCTCCAATGACTTGCAAGGTTAATAAAGAGACCCGATTATTCGGCGTCTCTATTACTATATATAATTTTATTCGTGTTCACCGCCATTGGCACGACCCAATCCACCAAAATACTGTGGTTTGCGTTTAGCAGTTTCAAATGTACCCACAGTTACTACAATGCCTGCAATTAACAGAGCATGGGCAACTGCACTTACACCGAAGACGGTAATTGATCCAAGACTCATAGAAAAAATAATACACCACATCCATGCAAGAAACTGCATGACAACATGTCGTGTCTGTAAGTCTGGAATGTGTCTAAGTGGATTTAATTCATGATTCATAACATGATTCCACGAATTTACTATAAATGTTCTCATAGGATATACTCCCTTTTCAAATGTCACTTTTATAGGATAATTTGCATCAACAATATCTTTAAACTCAATAGCATCGTAAACATTATAGAATGTTTGCACGACCTTTGTATTGCTGAAATAACCTGTTACCCTATACATTATTTACTTCCGATATTATACTTCGGACAAAGTTCCCAATCATTCTTTTCTTTGAATGGGATAATTTTTATTTGTCTCATGGGTGCGAGCGGTTCTATAGCATTTTCTGTTGCTATACTAATCAAACCCCAATCACTCATAAGTTGTGCAATCGTATTACGTCGTGCAACATCATTTTCTTCTAGATTAGATTTCTTTCCGTCTAGTAGAAATAACTCTTTAAAGTGTACAATGAAATATCTACCTTGCTTATGCAAGATATGGCACGATTGAAATAGTTTTTTATCTTTACGGGATGCAACACCAATGCGAGTTAAAGTCTCACGAACTTTTAGAAAATCATCTGGTTCGTTGAGAGATATCTCTAGCATAGAATTAGGTGTCCATTCTACGATTTTATTTTCTTCCACCTTTATAAACCTTCTTCTTCAATTCATTAATCTGATCTGATGTGAGAAGGGATAAGGCAGATTTAGCTTTTTCATTGCTGTAACCATAATATTCCTTAACAACTTCCACTTCACTGACGGTTTCAGGTTTTATCCATTTCGAGAACCGTTTTTTCTTTCGTACTATATTTATAAGAAAGTCAAATTTCAAACGGTTATCAAGGTGGTGGTAGATATTCATTTCATTTGCCATCATAACTGTATCGGGAAAATACGATAAAGATCTGTTGACCATATAAGAGTTGTATGACTTTTCAGCAAGATCATCTACCATGATATCTTTCTTAGTCATATTAATAGCATTTACATATTCAAAGGGATTCATAACCACCATCCAAGTTTAGCACCATTATGTATAATAATCATAAAGCAAGCAACAACATGTAACACCCACCAAAAGGTTCTGATAACAGCAACTATATTTGCATCGGTATCACTGTCACCAACCTTTTGACCTAGATGTCTTGCCCATAAAGTCCATGCTCTACGCAAAACTTTCACAACCCCAATCCTGACCATCACAATGAAGTTGCATTTCTAGAAACATCAATCTCTGAGTAAATTCTTCGGTGTCCACTTTGTTGAGGTGAATAGTATCATAATACACTTGTGGAACAGTCCTATGCCCATTTTCTTTTAAGAATAATTTAGCATCTCTATCATAACTGACATTAACAGTTTCATAGTTTACTCCCCAAGAATCTAATTTATCTTTCATGATTACACAATATGGACAATTATCCTGAGTGTATAGTTTAATTGAATTCGACATTTGCCATTACCTCCGTCATACAGGCAACAACATTCAGTTCGTGGTCAGCAACAAAGGCATTCTTATACTGATAATCGGCAAGAATCAAAACTAACTGCGGAATAGAATGTGGTGCGATTTTATCACTCATGCGATCATACATACCCCTAAAGATAGCACTCGCATCAGTATCTATATTATCAACGACCCATTTACGCATCTTTTTGAAATCTTTATTTTTTAAATTATCAAAAAGATTATTGAAGTTCCCGTCTGCCATATTGACTAGGATGTTTTCATCTATAGAACCGTTGGCGATACCATACCTCTGAAGTTCATTAAGTACACGTCTCCAATCAGGAAAGTGTTTCATAATGATATCAGCAAGCACTTGTTGATTGTGGCAGGTAATACCTTCATCAAGTAAGATCTGCTGACAACGAGTCATAAACTCACCGCATAATGTTGCCTTATCACCATTGTTGAACTCGTACACACCACAACGAGAATGAAGTGGTTCAATGATACGATTCTTGAAATTACATGTAAGGATAAATCTACAGTTGTTAGAAAACTCTTCAATAAAAGCACGAAGTGCTGGTTGAGTAGATTGTGGATTTAAGTAATCTGCCTCGTCCAAGATGACGACTTTCACGCCACCTTGAAGCGAGACAGTACTAGCAAACTGCTTGATCTTACCACGGAGAGTGTCAATATTGCCATCCTCCGAACTGTTGATGACAATATAGTCGAGATCAAGTTCATTGCATATTGCTCGTGCTACAGTAGTCTTACCGAGACCTGCTGATCCAGTGAGAAGCATATTTGGAACTTCTCCCCCATCAACAATTTTCTGAAAAGTGTTTTTCAGTTTTGGTGGAAGAATACAATCAGCAATCTTTCGCGGACGGTATTTTTCAACCCATAAAAATTCATTAGACATTCACAAACTCCATAACAAAACATAATTATATCATAAATCTTTAGGGAAGTAAAGTTTATTCTTCGTCATCTTCCATTGCTGCTTCTTGCTGCATTTCTTCCACAAGGGAAATCACTTGGATCGCTTGATCACGAAGTGTACCAATGGTTGAGAGTTCTTCACCCTTAAAACCACCACGTTGTGTAACAGCATCAACTACTGCTACTGTTGAACGTGAAACCTGATTAGCAAGTTTCATTAGTTCATCTTGATTTTCTGTCGACATTTCTTTATGCTCCAAAGGTTGAGGATTTTTCTAATGCAATCCAATAACGAACGTTCATTTCTTTATGTTTGAATTCTGAGATTAACTTTGAGGAAATGCTTACCTCATAATCACCAGGAATCAATTTTAGATTGCCAATATTAATAACGAAATTAAATTGAGAATCGGTTGGGAACTCACCAGCAGTTTCGATCGAGTAAACATTTGATGTTGAGTTAGCATTATCCACAACGGATAATACGAGTGCACCATCTTTCCCTGTGATGGACATTTCACTATGACCAAGTGTAGATGCAGCACGTTTAATTTTACTGATAGTATCAGCATCAAACGTAAACTGTACATCCGCAGATGGCATGTTGATATCTTTAGTTGGTGAAGTCAAAGTTTCTTCGGGAGAGAAGAAGTATTTAATCTTTGAACGACCACTATGGTCACTTACCGTTACAAACTCATCATCAAACTTGAGGTGTGGTTTATCCATAAGACCAAGCACACCGATAAACTCATTCAAGTCATAGATACCAAATTTGTTAGGAAACTCTTCACCAACAACAGCAGTAGCAACTACATTACGTGCTTCGCTGATTGTTTTAATATTATTACCTTCTTGGACAAGAAGGTTTTGGTTGATACCTGAAAAGTTTTTCAGAATATCAACGGTATTTTCATTCAATTCCATTATATTCTCCGTGGATTCATTTTATATATTATACTATATTTCGTCAAAAAAGTAAAGCACTAAGCAACCATTTTGCTAAAGTTTTTTTCTTTTTTGAACTCAATCTTGCTTTTGAATTTACCGTCAAGGATCTCACCTTTATGGGAAATAACAAACACATTCGTATCATCATCAAGTGTGTATAATATCTTAAGAAGATTATCTACACCTTCATGGTCTAGTGATGAGTCGAATGTTTCATCAAGAATAAGAAGATTAGTTGCTACACTATTCTTCATCTTCGCGATCTGCCGCCAAGTAAACAATAACGCCAAATCTATTCTTTGCTTTTCACCTTCACTGAACGAGTCGTATGTAAACTCATCCCTATGCCGAGAACGGATAGTTTCTTGAAACGATTCGTCTAAGTTGAAGTGTACAAAGAAATCTAGTACCTGCAAATGTTGATTAACGAGTTTATTGATTGCAGGCAAATATTGTTTAATGATTTTAGTTTTGATACCAGTATCCTTGAGCATTTCAGCAACAACCGTATTGTAGTTAAACTGCTCGGAGGAGTTAATCTTTTTCTCTAGCATCTTATCCTTTTCGAGTTTCATTTGCTCGCGGTCAGTTTTTGCTAGAGTCAAATCAGCACCAACATTTTTTTCTAATGAGTTTTGATACTCCGTTATTTGTTTCTGGAGTCCATCGATCTTGACGTTGTTCTGACTGAGTTCAGATACTTTAGATCGAATCTCTCGAAGTATGCTGCTGGTCGACTCAATCTTTTCCTCCACAGTGGTGCCTTCTGAACCGACCTCACGGCTCTGTGATTTGAGCGTCCTTGCTTCTTGCTTCGCATCTTCGAGAATGTCATGTTTATGCGAGTCTGAGATGGTTTGGTCGCATACGGAACATACCTCATTCTCCTCAAAAAACATTGCACGTTTGGCAACTTCCTTTGACCTCGTTTGAAGATCTTGACCTCTGAGCATAAGGGTTTGGCGTTGATCATGTAAAGTCGATAACTCTTCCTCGGTGCTTCGTAGATCTTCTTCGAGACCCACGCTAAGCTCTGAGTTCTTAGTTTGTAGGTCATCGATGTTATTCTGCGACTCTGATATCCTAGATTCATATTCCTTTTTACTTTCCTCAGTCAAAGCAGCGACATCTCGTATATACTTATCTTGAGCATCAATCTTATTGTTTTGTATTTCTATGCTGTAGTTAAGTTCTTTGAGAGTTTCTTTAAGAGTGTTAGTTTTTTCCTTGAGTATGGTGTTCATGGAACTGAATACGTTAATGTCAAGAAGATCCTCAATCACCTCTCGGCGATGACCTCCTTGTAATTGCATAAAAGGAATAAACGAAGATGAACCAAGCACAACTACCTGATGAAAGGTTTTATGATTCAACTTTAAGATATTAGTTTCAAGAATCTTTTGATATTCTTTTGAATGGGAAGATTGGTTTATCATAGTACCATTCTTCCATATCTCAAACACGTTTGGTTTGATACCACGTATCACTTTGAATTTACTTTGTCCTACAGTAAACTCAACTTCTACCACACATGCTTTGTTATTGATAGAATTGATTAGTTGCCTCTTATTGATATTACGATGTGCTCTACCAAACAAAGCAAATGAAATAGCATCAAGCATAGTAGATTTGCCAGCACCATTTTGCCCAACGACAAGCGTGGACTTTTCTTTGATTAGATCTATCTCGGTAAACTTGTCACCAGTAGATAGAAAGTTTTTATAACGAATAGTCTTAAATAAAATCATGCAACTTCTAATGCCTGTGCTTCAGTCATAAGTTCTCTGAACTGACTCTTTATACGTTCTTTATCAAGATCCGTGTCAACTGCGTCTATATAGGTTTCAACGATTTCTGATGTATCATCAAAATTCATTTCCGTATCTTCTACATTCTCACCAAGAAACTCGGTAAAGTTTTCAGCAATTTTAAGTTCGTATATGTCACGGTTTTGAATACGATCAACGAACCGATCAAATACAAACTGATCTTTTTTATTAACAACCACGACCTTAACAAACTTCTTATCAAGATGTTGGAGTTCCATACTATTATACTCTATTTTGCTGTCGTCGTAAAGTATTTTCTCATATAAAGTGTAATTATTTTTTATCTTTTGAACTTCACGAGTTTCGGTATCTACGATATGAAAATATTTGTTATCATGTGCATCGTTCCATGAAAATTCTAGTTGACTTCCAAGATACCATATATTATCCTGCCTTGATGAACAATGGTAATGTCCAGTCATGACCAGTTCAAACTTATCAAAAAGTTTAGGATCTAAACCACCGTGTGACTTAACCCCACGCAAAAGTTCAAACCCATCAAGTTCTAAATGCGCACCCAACCAGTCTGCTTTACACTCACGAATAAATTTCATAGAAGAATCAAAGTTTTCCTGATTAATCCATGGAAGCAACGCCATCTTCAAAGAACCATATTCCATCACCTTTGGTTCCATAATGATGTTGACTTCATTCATGTAATAACCAAGCAGTTCTTTCAAACTGTTGAGGTCGTTTGTATTTTTATAAAACGTATCGTGGTTGCCAGGAATAATATCCATAGACATACCTGCTCTACGCATAGGGTCTAAAAAGTTTTTGCGATTATGGTTAAGTGCCTTGAAGTTTACAAACTTGCGATGATCATAATAATCACCCAGATGCACAATTTGTTTCACACCTTGTTTTTCACACTCAGGAAAAAACACATTATCATAAAAGTCTGCGGCATTTTTCAAAAATATTTCAGACGAGTTCCTAATACCACAATGGGTATCATTCAATATCGCTATCTTCATTTACATAAATTCCGAAAGGTCTGAGTCTACTGTTCTTCTACGTTTTTTCTTTTCTAACTTAACATACTCTTTTATTTCAGTATCTGCAGTTTTAATTTTATCGATTCTATGTCTCAATGTATCAACAAATGCACCAGCAACTTGCTGTGACATGTCATCACCAAGATCATTATCAATGAAGTTCTCAATACCAGATTGAGTTAGATACTTCAACTTTACTTCTTGCTGTTTCTTTTCTTTTGCAATCCTGCGAAGAAAGGCATACCACGTGATCTGAGTAAAATATGCAAAGGCATTTGGTTTACCAGTACGAGTCGCTGCTTCAATATTATAATTTTCGATTGCTTTCAAACAGTTTTCAACTCCGTCCATAACCATCTCTTCGCGATATGTGTAGCGAATAAAATTAGATTTGTGAGACAAACCTTCAGCGATTCGTAAGAAACACCGAGCAATATAGTCAGGTACAGTCGGACGTTTTTGTTTATTTTCTGTTGCTTCATTGACTGTTTTTACATAGTCAACAACTGCCTGTGAGAAGTCTGCATTATTTACATAATGGATACTTGCTCTTTTAGTGCGTGCCATGTTCACTTCCTTTCATTACTATTATATCATATATCCCAATAAAGGTAAAGGAATATATTTTATTCTTAATCAAAAATTTATTTTATTTTAGGGCTTTACTAAACTATAAAAGTATAGTATAATAGAGCTATCGTCGGGAAAAGGGGAATACCCTTTTTTAGTGGTATGTTCCGCCCTTCGGTTTAAATTCAATGATATTACCAGGAGTATCAGAATCAATTATTATTTCTTCTTCTTCCTTAGTTAATTCTAACATTTTATTATGTATCCAGTCCGAAAGTTCTTCTTGGTCCATGCCTTCAATTTCATCGATAAAATCATCAAGCATCAAACTTGCTTTTTTGGTTTCATTTTCTTCAACTTCTTTTATTGCTTTTGCATAATGAATAACCAATGTTTTCGAAGGGAGAGTTTCACATATTATATGCCCAACGTTCATAACAACCAACTCATCTATATTATCTTGAAAGGAAACTAATGGTTTAAAAGAATAATATCTAATTGATGACTCAAAATCTTCTGAAGTAATAATTCGCAGTGCTTTCCTGACAACGATACCATCATCGTCATCACTAGCATCTTCGCGATCTACAACTTCGCAGATAATTTCGTCATTGTTTGTTAACTTGAATTGTTTCAGATTCATAGATCTACCACTATCTTTTTAGTTTCAAATTGTTCTTTCTCATAAATCTTGGCACGTTCCCAAGCATGAATAAGAGAGAAGTTTTTTCGTTGCCCCCAACTGATATCGTCGGATATATCATAGAGCATAGTTTTCCTATCGCTTTTTCTTAATCCTCTACCGATACTCTGTAGTACACGGATTTGACTTTTACTTGGTGAGGCAAATATGATATTATGTAGGTTCTTAATATTAATCCCTGTAGAGAAAGTTCCTAATGAAGCAACAGTGATTGAGTCTGACATTTTTTCCACAATTCCTCGTATTGCTTCACGGTCGGAGGTAGCGACATCACCAGACACAAAAAATATTTTGCGATTTTCATCTGCTTTATCCCTTATTAAGTTGTACAAAGGTTTCCCATGTTTTTCCACATAATTATATAGTACCAATGTGTTTCCCTTTAAATCGAGGGCAAGGTTTCGTATGAAATTATTTCTTTTCTCATGACTCACTATAAAGTCGATTTCTTCTTGATATGTTTGTTTACCGAAATCCTTTTTAACTTTATCGCCATAGTTCAGTACGATCCTATTGATAGTCAAAGGAGCGAGTGTATTATCGTCTTGTAATTTTTTGGTAGTTGTTACTCTATAGGTTTTACCGAACAATCCTTGGAGTGTAAGTTCGTGCGTCTGCGATCCATCTAATGTACCAGTAGCACCGAAACGATATTCTGCTTCGGTACATTTATTCATGATAGACATCAAAGACTTTGATTTAAAACCATGACACTCATCACCTATGACGCAACCGAACTGTTGAAACCAATCCTTTTGTAGTCTATGTACACTTTGCCAAGTAGTAATAACGCAGGAAGCATTTTGAATATTTTTATCTTTACCGGAATAAATTTTATGCATCGCACCTTCGTGCCAACCATAGTTAATGAAGTCTGCGTGCATTTGTTCAACGAGCGAAGTAGTTGGTACGATAATAAGGACTCTACCTGCTTTAGGATAATTTGTACCACTGGTCAATCTTTGTAACCAATAACGAATAATAGCATATATGATTAAGGATTTTCCTGATCCTGTTGGACTGAGGAGGATTGCTCTTTTTCTCGTGATCGCTTCACCCACGCATCCAAACTGATAGTCCCGAAGATTGAAAGGAAGATTAAGACCGATAAGAAAATGCTTAAGATCGTCGGGTTTAATAATATTTCTGTCATCTGGGGATCCATAATTGTTCGTTTCAGAGTCTAGTATATAGCCGCGATTTTCCGAAAATTCTTTTAAATGGTAAAATAAACCAGCAGGAAGTGTACGATCTCGTAAAGCAAAAAGTCGTATCTTACCATCCCACATCCTATTACGAAATGCAGGCATGAACTTATAACCAGGAACGAAGAAACTGAAAAATTCATTCAGTTCCTGTGCTATACCTGAATCGGAAGTTATCTCAAGATTTGCGTGGTTTAGTTTCCGGACTCGAATTGTTTCCACTTAATTATATTCCCAATCGTTTGGTGACGCCATTTGATATTATCTATAATCTCTGATAACGTCTCTACCAGAGTTTTATAGTATTGTATCTTTTCCTCAGACTTTTGAATCTCAGGATCGGCACCATAATAGTATTCCATTTCGCCTTTAAGGATTTTTAAACCGTCAAATGGGTCGGGATCCCAACCTTTTTCAACGATATCCTCCTGAGACATCTTACCATTATAATATAACCATTTGTCCTTCAGTAGCACCTTTTGAGATGCTTCTGTTCTTTTGAGTTGAAGTTTTGCAGTGGAAAGTAGTTCTAGATATTTTGCGTGCATAGCAGGTGCTTCACGAGAAGCATCATCTAGTTTCATGGGACTGATTACACAATCTTTTGCCCACATTTCATGTACTGTTTTCAAATCAAGCATAATTATATTATATCATATTTTATTATAAAAGTAAAGCTATTTATTATGTAGAAACCGTAAAAGAATTTGATATTGAACCTGCTGTCGAAACCTTCATCAATTCAAAGTAACTGAATCGGAACCCTGCCTGAAAAGTTATATATTCCGCACCAGAAGAAGTTGCTTCAAACGAAATATCTCCTAGAGACGTAGGTATTGCATCCACATATCGCACTTGCTTTGATAAGTTATTATGACTCGATAATATTGAAAGTGTGATATCAGCATGAGGGTTCGTTGTATTACCCCTTTGGGTGTTTTGATTTCCATTCATATCTGTAACCTGTATTCTACGAATCCAGTTATACATTTCAGAATAACTTTCCATATCTTCATCTAATAGGATAGTTGCTGATAATTCATTAATTGTTAATGATTCACCAGGATATGGGATAGATTGTAATCTTCGTATAGGCATTTCAGACGCTGGCATCATAAGACCAGGATGCGTAAAGTTCTGAACAAAGAATTCTAAATTAGGATAATTTGTTCTATCTATCGACAGTTTAAAACTAGTCGGTTGTAAATAATTTATATTTTGAGTTAGTTCTGCCATGATACTATTTATAATGTTTTAAAGTTAAAAAAAGGGCGATCCGAAGATCGCCCCCTTTATTATTGCTTTATTCTTAGCTACCAAGAATATCGTCAACACGCATGATGCGATAGTACTGGTTGGTCTTTGCAGTTGCAAGACCGTTTGATGGTGAACCGCCAACGAATGGGTTTGAGACCATGCCGTAGCGAGTCTTAAATCCGATTTTCGGCTGGAATGTGTTCTCACCAACCGCACGAACCATTGTTAATGGAACGTATGGGCAATAGAACAGACCTGCGTCATATGGGTTTGTACCCTTATAACCGACGTTTACATAGTCTGTTGTTGCATATGGGTCGATGTAAACACGTGTACGACCGTTAAGTACACCAGCGAATGTATTGCCTGTGTCATCAACATTCAGGTTTGTTGACATTGCAGGAGCATAGTCAAGCATACCAGAAGCAGCAAGTGATGATGCAACATCTGATGAACAGATGATGAAGTTACCCTTACCGCGACGTGTTTCCTGTGCGATTGTGTTTGATTCGCGTTCGATCTGCATGATCAAACCCTTGAACTTTTCTACTGACCAGCGACCGTCTGCATCTGTCTGAACATTGAAGATACCGTTGATTGCTGTGTTGTTTGTAGCAGCACCGAGTTTTGCTTGTGAGTTAATTGTACGCACAACTTCACGGTTGATTTCTGCCATGATTTCAGTTGACAGAATGTTTGCTAGTTCTGTTTCTGCATCCAGACCATGAATTGCTTTAAGGTCTTGTGCTAGTTCTAGCGTGTATTCTGCTTTCAGCGCACGTGACTTTGCAGTCACTGTTGCTTTTTCAATGGTGAAACCCATTTCAGCAAACTGCTCGCCACCTGTTACGCCAAGTGCTTCTGCTTCTGCAGTTGAGTACAGATCAAGGTTAGCAAGTGGATCACCCAGTGAGTCAGCAATTGTTGAATCGCCGTCACCGTCTAGTGCAGAACCCATGCCTGATGGATCTGCAGTCATAGCAGTTGTACCTGAATCACCAGAGAAGTTGATGTTTGCTTCGTTGAACAATGCTTCTGCACTGTCTGAAGTGCCTGATTTTGTCTTCTGGAATGTTGACTTCATTGCGAAGATCAGACCAGTTGGACCAGACATTGGCTGCACACCACAGATATCGTATGCCATTAGGTTTGGCATTGCACGACGTACAAGTGCGATAAGAACTGGATTCCAGTTATTTGTCACACCAGATGTTACTGCAGTTGTGTTGTTTGTTTCGTTAAGAAGACCTTCTTCGCGAAGTGCGATTTCCTGGTTTTCTAGGATAGCAGCTGTAACTGCTTTACGATGGTTATCGGTGATTGCGCCTGCTGACTCTTCGTTCAGTACAGGTGCCCACTTTTCCATCAATTGATCGTAGGATACTTGATTACTCATTTTTTTGGACTCCCAAATTATTTCTTATTTGTGCGTTGGATTGCTTGAAGATACTGAGCCATAGATCCAGTAGATTCTACAACGGCATCGCCATCGTCGGACTCTTCTGTAATGTCAGCAGACTCAGATGCTTTTTTGGTAAAGTATGATTCTTTGACAGTTGAAACCTTTTCTGCAAATGTTTCTTCGTCATCAAAATCTACTTCTGCTACCAAATCTTTTAATTTTTCGACTTGTGTTTCTGCAAGACCAGAAGCATGCTCACGGATGATTGCATCACGCTTGTATGTTTCTAATTCTTCCATCATCGAAAGATTCTTTGCGATCGCTTCGTTTGAAGCTGCTTCTAATTCAGCAACTTCTTCAGCGAGTTGGTCAACGAGGTCGACTTTTGACTCAGGCACTTCGATATAAGACTCTACGAACAAATCTTTCAGATTGCCCATAAACTTCTCAGCGATCTCAGTACGCAATCCAGTTTGAACTGCTACCTTGTTATCATCCATCCACTGCTCGACAACGTAGTTAAGATAATTGTCAACTTTTTCAACGAGGTCTGATTTAGTTGATTCAACTTCCTCAGCAAGTTCTTCGTTGTACTTAGTTTCTAACCGATCGATTTCCTCAGATAACTTTGTACGGATAGCAGTTTCAAAAATGATTCCTGCCTTACCCTTAAATTCATCTGAAAGTGTTGCTTCTGACTCGACAAGAGCATTTAGATCTTCTTCGAAATCTGCCTGATACTCAACCAGTTGTGGTTGATCATCTGACTCAACGCTTTCAAGACCAAGACCAGGAGGCATGCTTCCCTCTTTTGGCTTCATGACACTTTGATACATGGATTGAACATCCATTTTCTTAGACGACACCATCATTGATGTCATTGCGTTGATCATTCCTGCCTTCGTTTTAGGCATTGGATCTTGTGTAGTATTGTCTGTCGGGCGATCTTTTGCATCACCTGTTGCATCACCTGCTTTATCAGTCGCAGCGACTGCTTGAGCTGGTGCATTTTTAGGATCGTGACCTGCTTTTTCCATGATTCCGTCATCTGTTACTTCGTCATGGAGTTCAATGTCCTGATCTTCTATTTGATTTTCATCAGTCATTATTGACTCCTTTAATTTGATTTAAGCAACGAGAGGAAATTCTTAAACTCACGAACCTGTGTCTCATAAAGATCGGTGCGAGATGCTTTTTTAATTTCAGTCTCAATTTTTTCAATAGTTTGTGCCTCAATAATGCCGTTGTTCCATACCCACTCTACACCTTCCATAACCCCATTAACGAATGCTGAGGGTGCAGATGGATCCTGTACGATGTCGATTGCATTCAGCATAAAATCTTTCTGAACCTCCATCACGCCATTATTGTTCTTCAAACTTCCCATACCACGAGTCGAAACGCCTAGACCAACACCGCCATCAAGTAAACCTTTTACAATATTACCCATTGGTGTGTCCAATATAGTCGCCTTGCCCACAACATCATTACCCTCAAATTTAAGAGATTCGATCTTGTGGGAAACTTTATCTAAATTTACGGTCGGACCTGCAGGGTGATTCAATTCACCAACTGCCCGACCTTTAGTAACCTGTTCGGTGTTGTACTTACCCAATGCCTTAGACATAGTCTCCATAGGATAAACACGACCGTTTCTATTTTTAACATTTGCTTGAGCGAAAACACCTTCGATAGTGTATTTCTTTTCACCCTTATCATCCGCTTCGGTGACAAACTGTAGATCTTGCTCAAGAAATTCAGAAATAAGTTTCATTTGTTATATACCTTTACAAATTCTTCAGCAGCTTTGACTGCTTCTTTTTCATTCTTATATTTGTCTAGTCTGTCGCCATCAACGTATGCAACAAATCCGGTGGGTTCTTTATAGACCTCAATTTTGATCTTGCCGATCTTTTTACTAGCAACAGATTTTCCCGAAGGTTTTCTTCCTGCTAATTCACGAATTTGTTGAAATGTTTTCATTTATTTACCTTTAACCTTTATTTATAATATTATCATTCTTCAGGATCTAAAGGGAGTTCATCATCATCGGCGTCAAAGATTTCCGACTCTTCTTCAGTTTCTTCTTGTTCTTCATCGTCACCTTCTGTCTCAAGGTCAAGCTCGAGTTGATCACCATCTTCATCCCCCAAGACGTCATCTTCATCATCAGGTTCCCCTCCGTTATAAACTGCGTCAGCCATACGAACTTTCTCTTGATTTAAAACATCATCGAGTTTTGCAGTCATGATTTCACCGAAAGTTTTATTTGCACCATTATAATCTTGATCCAATGCTTGTTGAATCAATTCTCTTGCCATATCACTCATCTTCAATTTCTCCTTGAGGTTCTTCTTCATCCTGTGGTTCTTCATCAGGAACATTTTGCTCAGGTGGTTCTTCATTATCTATTTCACCACTATTTTCTTCATCGTCCATTTGCTTTTTCATTTCTTCTATATCTTCATCAGAAAGCATAAGGACGTTTTTCATTACCCATTCTTTAGAGTAATATTCACCAACATAGTTTGCTGCTTGGTCTAAAGTCTGTAATCTATTAGTTAATATTTCGGCATCACGAAGTTCTGCAAAATGATTATCTTTTTGATAATCAATCGTAATATCATTTTTCCATGATTCCCAATCTTCTTCTGTTATCAAACCTTTTAAAATTAATTGTTTTTTCAAGATACCATAAAAGAGGTGTGAGAATCGAGTACGAAGTCTGTCAATAAACTTTTGGAACTTTAATTCATCACGATTGATTTCAGTAGAACGACCAAGAATACCTGCTGCTGCATCTGGTTCTAATCTACTAATCGGAACATTCAATGAACGATACATTCTCTTTTGAAAATATACGATATCATCAATCTGTCCTAAGTTTTCACCGCCAGGAAGTGTAGTGATTTCAGTACCACGACCACCTTCACGACGAGGCAACCAAAAGTCTTCCAACATTGATTGGTGTTTACGGTCATCACGGATCTCACCAGTTTGAGCGTCGTAAACAAGTTTGTTACGATACTTCGCCATGATGTCTTTCATATACTGCTCGGACTTACCACGAGGCAAGTTACCAACATCAATATAAAAGATACGACGTTCTGGTGCGCGAGATAAACGGTAGATAACCAAAGCATCTTCCATCATACGCAACTGGTTGATAGGTTTCAATGCTTTATGTAAATGCGATACAATCTTTTTACGATCTTCTGATAGTAAACCTGAGGTCACATAACTAACAGAGTCGTTTGTCATTTTAACGCCAGAGGTAGACTGTCCTGGTTTTTCTTGAAATACGAAAAACTCATCAGTGTTCTCTACAACTTTTGCTCCAGTGACTGGATCTTTTTTATATTTTACTTTTTTGATCTTCCGCATCTTAGCAGAATCTATAGGTCTGATTTCTTTGATACCGTCCTTGGGATTATCTTCATCGACTACAAGATGGTGGTATAAACGTCCGTCTACATACCAACGACGGAAAATATCATGCCCCAACTCTTTAAAATTGAGCATGCCATAAATTCCATCAAATTCTTCTTTAATTAGTTTTTTAATTCTATCAGGAACTTTTACCCCATCAAGATTGATGTCTAGGTTTTGTTTAAGTTCGCTTGAGCTAACCGACTCATTGATGATATCTTCGATCGCAGCATCTACTTCAGGATGCATTGCGTTTCCACGATATTTCATTACCAACTGATAATTGTCTTTAGAGTCGTTTCCGTCTAGATTTAAATATTGTCCATAATGTGAACCACTGGCGGTGGTATAACTACCACCTTCGTCATCACGTGCAGGGACGATGGAAGGACGTTCTTTTTCGTCTTCCTTTTTCTTCTTACGACTTATCTGAAAACCAAAGAGACTTAATCCCTCTGATCCTGATCCTGCTTCATCTGCCATTTCAATTCCTTAAACTGTTATTGTGAACGGCAGGGGAGAAAGGACTAAAATCAACCCTGCCGTTCCATAGTTATTTAGGTGGTTGTATCAGACTCATAATACTGATACGACCATGTGCAAGTGAAGTTTTCAATCGCATCATTTGAAGAGAAGTCCAACGCAATTTCTGAAATATTTGCTGGATATGCTCCACGGAAGGTATAGGTCTTGAGAACTACACCAGAACGATCGAGTTGTTCTACTTTGAGATCTGCTTCATATGCGATAGGTGCTTCTAGACCTGTATTCGCACTATGAGCATTGATACCGTTCATCCATCTTTCAAGTGCATTACGAACAGCGAAGTCAGTATCGTTAACGATAGTTGTTGTCCACTGATCAAACGTACGATCCCCTGCCATCTTTAACTGACGACCACGGAATGGTACAACAATCTCACCCATCGCTGAAGCAGGCAAAGATGCTGCAGACACCATAAATGATGTAAGTTCTGCGTCACCGTTTGCATACCCAGGATAGTTAATTGTTACTTGAAAGAGGTTAGGACGAGCACCGCCACCTCTTAGTTTTGCTTTAAAATCATCTACTCCGAGAATTGCCATTTTTTTATCTCCTTACACCGTGCCTACGACTTCTTCGAAGTCAACACCAGTTCTAACTGCCACAAAGTTCAATGTGACGTAGTTAATCGACCGAGCAGGCTTAATGAAGATATTTGCAATAAACTCATTACGATCAACGATCGCTGGAGTATTATTAGTTTCGTCACATACTACACGGAAATCCGTAATACCACGACGACCCCTTACTTCACGAAGGACTGGTTCTACAATGTTGACAAACTCTGCACGAGTGAACTCATCGTTGAATTCAAACATAACTTGTTCAGCAGCACGACCAATCGCACGTTCTAGCACCAAGAATAGGCGACGAACGTTGATACGATCAAATGCTGACGGACGACCAAGTTTAGTTTTGTCACCAAACAGTAACACACCCTGACCAGGAATATTAGCGATTGGATTCACCCCTGCTTTATACAACGTATCACGCTGTGATTTTGTTGGTGAATATGATATCGCAGTAATACCAAGATATTGACCACGACGTGAACCTGCAGGAGAGAACCATGGAGCACGATTCAAATCGGTTGCTGCCATGATACCTGCTGTAGATGATGACGCAGGAATATTGATATACTGATCGTTGAACTTATCATAGATCTTCAGATAGTTAGCATCTGTCACAAGATAAGATGAGTTTGTAAACATATTTGCTGTGGTGACAATATTAGTTGTCATTGTAGCAGTGTTTGTTAGGTTTACCATATCTGATCTAGCAGGTGATGCCGCAACAACACAATCTTTACGAAGTGATTGTGCGGTAGTGATCAAATCGTTTACCACAGTTGCTTGATTTTCACGAGAAGCCATACCAGGAGCAATCAAGAAATCAACTTCTACGATATCTTTATCTTCGAAAAGATCAAAACCTGAAAGAAACTCTGAAGTTCCTAATGCAGCTGAATTAGCACCTTTAGTGAACTTGTAGTTTGAAGCAGTAGTTAGAGCGGATGGATCAAAATTATCACCATTGTCGATATTTGTTCCTGCACCAGCTGCGCTGAAATCAGAATCAAAACCTGTCATCCACACATAGTCTGAACGAGTGTTGACTGCATCAATAACATAGTTAGTTGTTCCATCGGTGTTCTTAGCATTTGTACCGACAGACATGAAAGGATATCTTTCTAGTACTGTACCACGTGAACCTGTAAACTCACCACCTGAGTCTACAATAACAACGTGAACTTCGTCATTAAGAGCACCAGCATCTGTTGCGTAATTTGATGTGCCAGGAGCAGTATCAAACTCGTCTTTATATGCCCATGTACTAAACGCAGTTGCGTCTGGTGGGCATATAGAAACTTTAATTCCATTTCCTAATTCGCCAGGATATTTTGCGACAAATGTATGACTTGCTGCTGCTAATGCGGCTTCTTGTCCTAAGAAATCTGTTTCGTTTTTAACGACGGGAGTGCCTAGACCACCGTCAGAATCTGTTGCAAGTTGTCCTGTAGACGAACGAGCGTTTAATGCATCGCTTGTTACTTCTCTTACGACTTGGAGTGATCCTGAGTAGCGTAGGAAATAAGATGCGGAATGCCAATCTATTGTGTTTGCTGAGTCTGGAGATGCAAAGGTATTAGCGAGATTTGTCTCGTTATCAATTAATACTCTTTGTTCAGCAGGTCCCCAGCGAAAGTTCCCTACGATTGCGCCTGTAGTTGACTGAACGTTTGGAACGCCACCAGTCAGATCTATTTCTTTGACGACAACCGCTGGTGAAGCAGACGGTGTTGAAAGTGCCATTTTTATCTTCCTCTGTTAAATTATATGTTCCATAATACGATTTCAGTCAATTTACCTTTATTTATAATATTCTTAAATTAAAGATTAGGGTCAAAAACTACCGTCGTTGCCCAACGATCATCTCTATCCTCTTGTTCTATTTGATTGATATAACTGCTTCCGTCATCTATAATGCCGAATGGAACCATGTCATCATCTATTTCTTTCATCTTTTGTCTGAAGATCATATCTTTTAAATTGATATCAGTCATATCACTAAAATATTGGGTAGAAACAAAATAACCAAACAAAACAAAATTCATAACAAGGTCATCGTGATTACCATCTGATGCCTGATATGATTGACCCCTTGCTTCAAATGTTGATATTTCTAAAATCGTTTGCTCGTCTACTACCTTTATTTTGTTATTTTCTATTAGATCTTTAAAGGCACTGCAACCGAGTCTTTTAGTTTTTCTGTTAATTTCAATACCAATAGCATTTGCTTTTATAGAAGATTCTACATGAACATTTTCATATTCTAAATCATGATATAATCCATTACATACAACACCACCCTGATCATTTGCCTCAATCACGACGTATGCATCATTGTATAATTTCGCATACTTATAAATAAAATTAGGGAAGAGCAATGGCGAGATAGTGTTATTGCGATATACAGCAACCTGTTCAAATGGGCGAACGCTAATATCGATCAAATTAAAAGTAGAATAGTCCTGACCTCTTCCCTTGCTTACATCAACAGTCATTATATAATCATGACCTTTTATGGGTTCTTCATATAATAAAAAATTCCCACCTTCTGATATTTTTTTCGGATTTGTTGCTCTCAATCCTAATAAAGTTTCGGCATTGATAAGTGTATCACCTGTCCCAAAGAATGTATTACCAAACTCTTGATCAAACTGCAACTGTGACGTGTTTGAAATAGTTTGTTTTTTCCATCCATCATCACGTCCAGGAACGTCCCACCAGTCAACACGAAACGATTTGAATTCGTTTACGTTTTGTACAGCACCTTCCCATATTTTATGGAATTGATTACCAATACCATTAGCAGTTGAGGTGATAATAACTTTAGTGTCTTTACCTGATGATACAACGGGATATGTAGAAGTGTAAAACTCTGCAGCACGTTCTACGAAAGCAAACTCATCCAAGTATAGAAGATTAACTGACATACCACGAATAGAGCTACCACTTGTTGCAGCCGCAAGGATCCGTGAGTTATTACTAAATTCCAAAGAACCTTTATTGAGTGCTTTGGATCCTGGTTGAAGAAAGAACGGGATATTTTCCAACATGAGCGTAATACGCGATAACATTTCTCTCGCAGTGGCACCTTTGTTAGCGAGGATTGCGACCGTTTTTTCAGAGTGGAATAGTGTGTACCAGAGGAGGTACGCGCAGGCGGATATTGACTTGCCAGATTGACGACATGCGAGAACAACATTAAAACGATTCTCCTCAAATTGGGTGAACATATTTTTTTGATAATCATATAATTTAAAAGGAACAAGACCCGAATCAAGTGCAATTACTTTTACATATTCCTCACAAAAATATGCTGGGTCTTTCATGCATCTCTTATATTCCTTGAGTAAATCAGGTGTCCATTGTTGAAGAACACCGTCACGTTTTACATTAGGATTCCCGAGATACGATTCTTTCTGGTTCAACATCTATAGCATCATCTTCTTGTAAAAGTTTTTGAATGTCAGCAGTAGATCCAAGGAAATAATTATTCTGCTGATTTTCGACTTGTTTCACGTCTTCGCTTTTGTTTATATCTTTTTGTTTTTTATTCAGATCCATCAATTTATCATTGACGTCTGATATATTTTTTATCATACCTGATAGCACTTCATAAGCACGAGGATGTTCACTTTCACGCGCAACCTCTACCATCATCTCAAGAGACTCTTTACCTTTTTCAATTAATTCGTAGTAAGTGTCCCGAGAATAATCGTAATCATTTTTTACATTACTATCTTCACTCATAATAAATTAGAAACCTCCACCACCTGATGATGGCGCTACTCCAAATGACACAATTTTGAAGTCTCCATTAGCACTATCTTTAACAGCAAGGCAAGCAGAACCGTTATCCCCATCATTTAAGAATATTACTGTTCCCGCACCGAACTGATTATATGTCGCACTATCTGCAGCATTGAATGCTTGTAAAACTGGTGATGCTGGTGCTGTTTGAACAATATTAGTTACATATGCTGAATCAATCAGATTGATTGTTGCAGCAGAATCTAAACCCACATCTGTTTGTCTTGCTTGTACATATGCTGAATCTATTAACGCTTCGACTTGAGGAGCACCCAAAAGCACTCTATTTGACAACTCATCAAAGTTGTTATCCATTTCTGCATGCGTTAATGTAGAACCTTTAGATGACCTTAGTATGATAGTCATTTCTTATCTCCTGTTATGATAGACCACTATCATATGTTAAATCTATATCTGTGGTGAAACCAAAGTCACTATCATCCAACCCTATCGTAGCAGTTGGGTTTGGAGTAACCGTAATTGTTTCAATCTTTACGTCAGAATCTTGACCAGCACCTTGATCCATTAAGAATACATCTGCTATAGAAGAACGAATAATACCACCAGAAGAAATATTACCATAAAACGAAACTTTCATTTGAAAATCTAAAGTGTATATAATAGTTCTTCGAGTAGATAGGTCTCCATCAAAATCGTCAGAGAAAGAAACACCTTGTATAATAATTGGAATATCTTCAGTAAAATTTGGATATTCAGTAGAAAATGGTTTGATCGTTAGTGTGTACTGCGGATTAAAAGTTGGTAAAATCTGTTCTACAAGTTGCAAAGCATCATCTTGATTCTTCGCCATAATGTTCAACTGAAATCCAATTTCGTAAGGAACAGGTGAATAAAACTTTTGTCTATCGTTGCTAGTTAATCCGAGTGCTTTAAAATTACTTACTTTCGTCAATTGACGAGTGTTGTCATATGCTATGCTAGTAATCTCAAACGACATTCTAGGAAGTTTAAGAGCAACCTGAGAATTTTCTAATAGGTCTGGATTTGTACGGATTCTATCAAGATACTTCTGTCTTGGCGCATATGCCAAAGGAACTTTTTGCTGATTTAAAACCGTTCCATTAGAATCTAATCTAACGACATAAAGGTTATTAAACAATCTACCAAATATAGAAACTGTTTTCCGGATCTTTTCATGATAATAGTATGTACCAAACATTATTGATTCTCCGGATCACCAAAAGGATTGTTTTCAGTAAAGTCGATAAAATCATCTACATATTGTTTTGTGAATTCATCGTTTTGCTCTGTAGCAGATATATTATTTATTTCACTGACCGCATTCGCTGATAATCCTGTAACTGCTCCGAGCGTGTTATTTATAATATCGGCATCAACGACAAATGTATGGAACTTACCATCGTCAGCACCAACATTTGATAGGAATAAGTGAACGCTTGAATCACCGGAAGAATCTAGTTGTATTCTTTGTATTTCACCACTCATCTTCACGCCACCAGCGATAGTCTGACCAACGCTGTCACCAATACTGTAAGCACTATCAATAGCAGATCCACCGATAAACTGAATCGTGATTGCAGAGTCAGTTGTATAAGTCCCACTATCTGTAAGGGTGATACTTGTTACCGCACCGCCACTGACTGTCGCGGTTGCATTAGCAGAGTCAGAAGTTGTGCCACCAATAAATGCAATCGTAGGAGGAGTTGTATAATAAGTTCCACCCTGAGTTAGACTTATAGAAGCGACCCCATTGCTATCTTGTATCAGTGAAGCAGTTGCTTTCTTTGGCGCAGCAAGTGATACTTTATAAAGATATGAGAAGTTCTTTTCGATATCTTGAATATCATCAATTTGATTATCGAAGTCTTCGCCAGTGTATTCAAATAAAGTACAACGCATTTTATAGACTGGTAAATTTTCAATCTGATAAAAAGGTTGTTCATGTTCTACATGCCTGATCTCAAACATTTTATTTGTTAAAGGCATCCAAATTAAATCACCTTCGGCAGGACGATCTATAGTAATACCGCTAGTTGTCATTCTACGGACTTGGGTTTCAAATCTAGACTTAGAAACAACCAGAGTAACTTCGTCACGTATCTCTACACCAAAACGAGTGAAGAGATCACCCTCTCCATCAAAACCTTCGGCATTATCAATATACATTTCAATTTTATGAGAAGAAGAAAATTTAGAAGTAGGATCATCACCAAGTAACGTATCTTCATTAACGATATGTCTTGGTAGATAGTACAGGTCTTGCCCATATATCTTCAGTGCCTCTATGACTAGATCTTCATAGAGATTCATTTCAGATCTTACTTTTTCTGAAAAGTAAAAATTTCTCGCCATAAAATTATCCTAAGAAGAAATCAGGTGGCATTTCAAACTCTAACCTAATTCTTTCTCTTAGTTGTTGAATTTCAGTTGTAGCATCGTCATAAATTTGACGACCATTAAATGTTACTCCACCAGGAAGTTGGACACCTTCAAATTTGATTAAGTTAGCACCCCACTGTTGTTTGATCAGTGCGGTTGTGTATTCCTTTAACCATAAGTCGTTATAAATTGAAGTATGTTCATCTGGATCTATAATCGTATAAATCTCTGCGATGATATATTCACCTGCTTTAACATCACCATCTTTAAAATCACCGAATACATGTAGTCTGTCCTGATGCCGCGAAAACTGAACTTGTGGCGTTCCGTTTAATTTTACGTCTAATAAAGATAAGTATTGTTGCATCTGCTCATAATATGCTAAATCCCCTGCGAAGTTTTGCAGGTCAGCAATATCATTAAGCATCATTTGATATTTTATATCGAAAAAATTAAAAGAAGAATTAAAAGAAGATGATATAGGAAACATCTTAGTTACTGTGAGAACATTACTAGAAAGGGGGATATATTCGTTTGCAACATCTGTAGAAGTAACGAGGTGTTTCAAATATGTGCGGACGGTAGCATCTACATGATACTCTTGATAATATTGTAATGCTTCATCAACGCGATCTTCTATCTGATCATCGTCTACATTTATTTCGATAACAGGATCACCTAATCTTCGCTTACAGTAATCTATTAAATCTTGTCTAGATGATGGAACTGCCATAAAATAGTCTCCAAGTTAAAAAGTCTTTTGACTATTTATATGTTTCTATACTTCAAACTCTGATGTATGATACCAACCAGAACCATCAGATATGTATAAACGATTATTTGAACTTACATATGCTTGCTGACCGACTTGAAGAGAAGTAATCGGCAAAGAATCAAGAGTAGAAAGAAATGATAATGATTGTCCAACAACTCCGTCAACATATGCTGAATCAACACCAACATTTGATGCCTCATTAAGAAGTCTTTTATTTTCAGTATTAGAGATCTCAGTATTACTGAGCATATCTGCTATGTCACGCGATCTTCCCATTGCCTTATCCTAAACTATCTACCATTACACGACCATACCAAACTGAACCGTTTGAAATATAGTATTTATTTGAGTCAGCAACAAATGCTTCATCTCCCGCTGTTAGTGATGATGTTGGTAATGAATCAACTGTTTCAAAAAAAGACAACCCAGAAGCACTTGCCAGTGCCGTTATATAACTCGAATCTTGTATAAATCCATTATCATCAATTGTGAGGATACGATCATTATTCGAGTTGGTAATTTCTGTCTTACCCAATATTGCCGCGATGTCTCTTGTTCTACCCATTATGTTTTCTTCTGTAAAAATTTGCCTGCAGTGAATCCAGTATTATCATCCACTGTAATTTTAGTGCCATTTTTCCAAACGTATGATCCTACAACAGATGTTCCTATATCAACCTCAGTCCCGTCACCTGCTGGACTTGGATCTAATTCTAATTGAGTATAAGCATCAGATGATCGCGTGTATATTGGATAGGTGGCAGCACCGTTTGCAGAACCGCTAGCGTTATTTGTACTTGACCATTCAGAATAACTTGGTCTTAAATCTGTACCATAACCAGAAGTGACAAAATTATGATTGCTGTTAAAGAGGGGATAATCTGGCGATATTATATGAACTTCGTTGCATAGATTTGCATTACGAGTATACATTGGAATATTTTGATTTATTCCGTTTGCGTATGTTGATGTTTGAAGCGTTGTACCCCACATAGTATTTTGGTTATATCCCATGTTCCCAGATATAATAATTCCTGTTTGATAACGATTTGCTCTTACTCCAAAATATAAACTATTATTTGCTCCAGACCACATACTTACAGTGCCTCCACCATATGATGTAGTCATATTAAAAGGCGATGCGTTTCCATAATTACTAAAATAACATACCGCTAAGATTGTAAAGAATTTACCTTCATAAACCTCTTGATTTGTTGGTTGATTATATCCAGAATTTTCTCCAATGTGAAGTACACCGCCAGCTTGGAAATTGCTTGATTGGTTGCCATCCAATACAAAAGATGTTTGCATACTCGTGCCGCCGCCAAAATAGCTTGTGTTATTTGCTCTAATGGTCACATTTCTATAATTCCAGTTAGATTGCCAACTTGGTATTGGCCAATTATAATTTGCTCCCTGATTTCCACTGGTTAATCCATCAACCTTCATTGTAATAAAATGATCTGAACCAGATTTTTTACCATCAGCATATGGAGAAAAGGTTTTAAAACTATTCCCTGAATGATACATAGGGATAGTTCCTTTTCTAGTGGAACCACCATTTGTTGTTAACGTATATTGTGTACAGACCACTCCTGAATAACTTCTGTAATAACTACCTCCTACAGCACCGTGAACACGCATAGCACTTAAATTGTTTGCTCCCGAGTTTGCCGCCCATGTTGCGGGTTGTTCACTCAAGTGCGCTATGGTTTGACCACCAGAAGAATTTCCAGTTCTAAAATAAGATGCAGTTGTTGTTTCACTGCTCGTTCCTGACCATATCCATCCGATATAACTGCTATCGATAGTGCCAGTTGGAATTGCAACTTTTCCTGCACCAACGTCAACACCCGTCGTATTACCAGCAGATGTTCTACTTTGTTGGGTATTATCTAAGAATGTAGCACTTGCAACAGTTGCTTCAATAGAAGATGCAGAGTCAGATAAAGTATCACCACTCCCCAACGAAAAAGTACCGCCAGCAAGATCACTATCTGCATTTATTATAGTAGAACCAGATAAACTGATAATTTGTGATAATGGTTCTAATACAAACCCCTTATCAATCGTAAAACTTTTTACAGATGTAGATAAATTCACTTGATCATTTGCACTAAATGTAATCGTAAATGATGTTGCGTCATTTGTGGAGTCAGGACTCATTGCAATAGCAATAACACTTGAGTCGCGTGAAAAAGTTGCTATAGCACTATCGGTAATATTTGGGGGCGAAAGAACAGCATTAAACGAAATAATATCAGGATTTTCAAAACTATCTGTTACTTGAATAGTCATTGTTAAACTTTGACTATCAGTTAGAACACTGTCGTAGTTTGCAATATTAATTGTTGGAGGAATATTGATAAGAAGAGAATTATGCCAAGAACTATCTGCTACATAAAAACGATTGTTACTTGTCACCCATGCGCGATCACCGTCACTTGGACTTGCAGGTAAAAGACCAACAGAATCATAAACTATTGTCCCACCTGCGCCAGCTAAAGTGCTAACAACTGCTGGAGTAATAGTTGTAACAGCACTGCTATCAAATGCTAAAGTTTTATTTGTTGTGTTTAAACTTTCGGTCTTACCAAGGAATGCTGCGATATCTCTTACTTTGGTCATGGATTAACTCCATGATTCTGGATCAGCAGCAGCACCGCCACCACCACCACCGCCAGCAGCTATAGCATTTGAGTCAAACCCAATAGGAAAGACTTCAGGGTTGGTTGGAGTTATAGTGACGATATTTCCTGGATATGG
>VMHT01008539.1_pt1 | contig 32744 bp, 48 predicted proteins | sample 4693611 | NCBI WGS metagenome assembly VMHT01 (sample SAMN12280063, study PRJNA550983) | marine metagenome | isolation source: seawater sampled from same location over 5 years 0.02-0.2 micron viral filtrate | place: USA: collected off the coast of southern California halfway between the port... ...
GTGTAATGTTTGTTTAAAGAGTAGACCATTGTGGTGGTACAAACACCCTAATAAAAAAACTTGTGTAAAGTGTGAATATAAACCATGGGAAAGATTTAAAAGAACACTTGTTAGGAATAGACATTTAACCGCAGGTGAAAGGATGGCATCAAGAATTGGATATATGGGAGCAGGATTCTTGATGGCAGGACAATGGACTGTTGAACCCATATTATTTATGATAGGATTCTGTTGTGTATTAGTTCAAGTATTTAGTAGGAAACAATGGAACTTAGTTGCATTACAACTAAATGGACTAATCGCATGGACTATACATTTTTTTAATAATTAAAATATGAAAAAGAAGTTTGGAAAAGTAATGTTATTTTGGGAATTATATTACCCAATTATTTTAGCATTCGCATCGTTTCTATATTCAGTATCACTATGGTTTAGTGGTCAGAAGTTAGAAGGAATATTTGTTGGTATCTGGGTACCATCAATACTAGCGGCATCAGTTGCTATAAGACAAAGAAGACCTCAAAAGAGATATTACCCTAAGAGAAGATATAATAACAAAAACAGAAAAAGAAATGGTAACAGGTAATATGTTAGTAATGTTTATAATAGGATTTATTATATTCTGTTTCTATCTATTTGGTTTATTGTACGCAATATATTGGGGACATAATTCTCAAAGAAAAGAAATGGAGAACGACCCTGAAATGAGAAATTATTACGCAAGACATAATAATGGATTGGATATGGATTATGATGGAATAGGAAACCAAGGTAGATTTGTAGTAAATGTTAATGACAAAAGAAAAAAGAAAAATGACAAAAGAAGATATAGAACTAAGGCAAGGAAGAAGTAAACAACAATACAATAGTAGTTTGTTTGGAATTAAGTATTCGGTTATAATACTTTTGATTGGTTTACTAATATCATTATTTTACGCAAGTGGTAAATACATAGATTATTTGATAGCAAAACAATTTATGGAATTCTTTAGTAGTTTAATATGAGTATATCAAACGCAGAACATTTAGAAGAGATACTACATGAGGCAAATGCATATGGTATTAGACTTGAAGTAATTCAATTAGCATATAAACTTCAAGAAGAGGATAAGACATTAAGTAAGGTAGACGCTCATCAAATATCGTTTACACAAATTAAACAAGCATTAGATGAAGAAATATAAAGTTATGTTAGTTAGTGGTGGGTTTGACCCCGTCCACAAAGGTCATCTTGAAATGATAGAAAAAGCAAACGAGATGGCAGAAGAAGTTTGGGTGATACTAAATAATGATTTTTGGTTAACTCGAAAGAAAGGTAAACCTTTCATGGATGTAGATGAAAGAAAATATATTATGTCTCGTATAAAAGGAGTTACTCAAACAATCGTATGTAATCCAAAAACGGCAAATGATAAGACTGTTTGTGATGGAATATATTCTGCGGTGATGTTATATCGTAGATTATATGATGGTGATATAAGTATGGCATTTGGTAATGGTGGTGATAGAGGAAAGGGTAATGTGCCAGAAGAGGACTATTGTAAGTCTTATGATGTAGACATGGTTTGGAATCTTGGAGACAAAGTACAATCATCAAGTTGGTTAATAGAGAAAGCAACTAACTCGGCATATTCTTCAAGTAATGGATAACAAGTATATAGTAAAGAATTTAAAACAAATTAAATCATTGTGTGAATCGGATTGTTCAATGATGGCCAAAGAAAGATTGGATTGGTTGATTGATGAGATTGAATTACATAAGAAACCATGGTATAAATTTTGGTGAAGTCAAAGATGTTATATGTATACTCCAGCGTATAGACAAGGTATCGCACCTATGAGTAACCCATCTAACCTCTTAACTATATCCGATTCAGATATTTATACATAAACTAAAATAATTAATATGATAAATTATATAGATAATATGACCTTATTTAACCTTGTATGTTGGTATATCATTATAGGATGTCTCAATATACTCGCAATCGATATGATATTAGAGTGGGCAGATAGGAAGGGAGCATTGACGACTCCTTATAACCCTACATGGAAACAAAGGACTTGGGCACTAGCCTTTTGGCCAGTAACAACCTTTATCTTTTGGTATTGGTTTGTTAAGTCATGGATAGAACACACAAGGTGGTAAGCCCCCAAGGTGCAAGGCGGCAAGGGAACGAAGTTTCCTTTTCACACAAAAAATTAAAAAAACACACTTAAAATGAAATATAACATTATACGGAATAAAGACAAGGGACGACAATTGATGAGTGGGACTTCCTTAAAAGACCGACTGAATGGGTGGACATATAAACAATTAGTTCAAGCGTTTGGTAATCCTACATTTGACACACCAAGTGGTGATAACAAAATACAAAAGGAATGGGTGTTTGAAAGAAAGTCTGATGGAGTTGGATTCACACTTTATGATTATAAGACTGGTAGTGAAAATTACACAACTACAATAAACCAAACTTGGAATGTTGGTGGTAAAGGATACGCTGGCGAGTTTGTCACCGATTTGTTAAAACACTTAAAAAGGAAAAATTAAAATGTCTAAAAACGAAATCATTGATAAAATACTTGAGTTAAAAATGAAAAAGAAACAAACTCAAAAGGATAAACTACAAATCCAAAAACTACAACAAAAACTGATTGACATTGAAAATAGATAAACTATACATAGTAAGTTTAGATTGGGATACTGATTCGGTTCAAGGTATTCTTGATGTGGTTAATCAAGTTGGATTACCATACGGAATACCATATGAGGTTCTTGGTATACAAGGAAGTGAACTAACCAAACACCATATGAGTCTGATGGGTGTTAAACTATATGATGATTGGAATCTTAATAATGGTAATGTAGTAATTGATGATAGTCAAAATAGATTCTGGCAGAGAGATGTAACACAAGGTGAAGTTGGATGTGCTTTGTCACATATATCGATTTGGGAAGACGCGTATAAAAATCAGTATGAGAACATACTTGTATACGAAGACGATATCGTATTTAAAGACACAATGGATTGGAATCAATTTGATAAAGTAAGAACAATGAACTATGACTTGTTTTATTTAGGAAGATTAATCCAAGATGGATTTGATAATGTAGTAGATAAACCAATTGATGATATGATATGTAAACCCGGCTACTCATATCAAACTCACGCATATATGTTAAGTAAGAAGGGGATAAAAAAATTAGTACAGAATCATCTACCAACATATAAGTCAATGTTATTTCCTGTTGATGAATTTTTACCTTCTTTATATTGTAGGACTCCAAGAACTGAGTTAAATAATATATTCATAAAAGACATGAATACATTCGCACTAAACGAAAGTGTACTTGAACAATCAAGAACAGAAATGTATAACAACTCATTAACCCAACCAAATGACATATAGACCATTACCTGAACACTTAACAATCAAAGAATCTACAATAGAAGGATTAGGATTGTATTCAACTGAATCATTAACACAAGCAAGATTTTTAGGAGTCTCTCATGTACCTAATGATAAATTTGAAAACGGATATATCAGAACACCATTAGGTGGATTTATAAATCATAGTGAAGAACCTAATTGTGAAGTAAGAGAAGATGTAGATGGGAATCTAATGTTGTTTACACTTAGACCAATTCTACCAAATGAAGAACTAACATTAAAATATAACCTGTATAAGGTTCATTAAAAATAAAATAATATTTATATAAAGTTAACTAATTAAAACAATTGTTATGAGTAAAGTTTCAAGAAGATTATATCAGGCCTTAGAGGCAAAGTATACGGCAGACATCATGGACGCAAGAGCTAGACTATCAGTCTACTTTGAGAATCCTGTGGCGATAGGGGAACACCCTCAACATACCGAAGAAATTGACAAACTTATTGGACAACTTGAAGACGCAACTGGTAAGTTGGAAGCGTTGTCTGAAAATTTTGGTCAAGAGTATGGTCACGATATTCCTGTATCTAAAGAGGATGAAAAGGAATTACTAAAAGGATAATTCGTTTTAGGGGAATTAGCTCAGTTGGCTAGAGCGCTTCGCTTGCACCGAAGAGGTCATGAGTTCGAGTCTCATATTCTCCACTAAACATTTGGAATTGTCATTTTAATTTCGTATATTGTATAAACAAATAAGCGGGAGAAGAGTTAAAAGAAACTCGTCATACCTCCAGTATGAAGATGGTGGGGCAGAGCCACCCTTCCGCTCAAACTCTGGCCCCTTCGTCTATCGGTTAGGACGCCAGGTTTTCATCCTGGAAAGAGGAGTTCGATTCTCCTAGGGGCTACAATAGAATTTGTTATGTATAGATTTGATATAATAAACAAACTGATAAAAGAAAACGACTTTACAAACTATCTTGAGATTGGTGTATGTAATCCTATTGATTGTTTTGATAAGGTAGAATGTGAACATAAAGAAAGTGTAGACCCTGGTTACGAGTTCGAAGAAAATCCAGTTGACCACCAATTAACATCAGATGAGTTTTTTGCATTTATGGATAGTGTTCGTCCTGACCAAAGGTATGATGTTATATTTATAGATGGTCTTCACAAGTCATATCAAGTTAAACAAGACATCCACAACTCTCTTAGATATTTGAATCCAAATGGATATGTTGTACTACATGATTGTAATCCGCCTGATGACTTTATGGCGAGAGAAACCTATATGGTCAATGGTGTTTATGAACCATGGAATGGAACTGTTTGGAAAGCAATATACGATTTAAGAACAAGTAGAACTGATTTAAAGGTTTGTGTAGTTGATACTGATTGGGGTATTGGTATTGTTAAAAACAATCACTTCTTCGATACAAAACTTGTACAGAAACATAATCAGTTTTATGAGTTTAATATCATGGACGCAAATAGAGAAGAAGACTTAGGTTTAATTCAAGTTGATGAACTTGACAATTGGTTATACGGATGATATATTGGTTATACGGACAACCAGGTAGTGGTAAGACCACATTAGCAAAAGAATTAATTTATCATTTAGACCATGACTTAATTGGTAATGATATAAGAGGACCATACAAAACAGTACATATAGATGGTGATGGTCTACGAGAAATATTCAACAACAAAGACTATTCAAAAGAAGGAAGAGAGAAAAATCTCAGAGATGTAAATAAGTTAATTAGATTTTTAGACAATCAAGGATTCTCAGTTGTGGTATCAGTAGTAGCGCCATACATGGACATAAGAGAAGAGATATTTGATTTGAATCCAACAATGATTTATTTACATACATCAGAAATAAGAGGTAAGGAAGATTACTTTGCTGATGAGTTTGAGATAGGTGGTGAGGATACGCATATAGATACAACTAATAAATCAATACAAGAAACTTTAAATGAAATACTCTCTATTCATAGGTAGGTGGCAACCTTGGCATAAAGGTCATCAATGGTTAATCGACCAAAGATTAAATCAAGGAAAAAATGTTTGTATAGCAATTCGTGATGTGGAGCCAGATGAAAAGAATCCATACACACCAACACAAGTATACAGAAGAATATCAACACAATTATCAGACTTAATTAACGAGGGTAGAGTTAAGATTATAGTGATACCTGATATTGAATCAGTCAACTACGGAAGGTCGGTTGGGTACGATGTTATAGAACACGAACCACCATCAGACATCAAAAGTATATCTGCAAGCAAAATACGAGAACAAGGCTGTTAATAACTTGTTAATAACTTTAACAAAAATTTAACATAAAAGGTTTGGCAATCCCAACTTAATTCACTATCTTTACTATGTAATAATGATTAATAGTAATGATATGATAAAAGTAAACGATAAGATAACTTGGAAAGATAAGTATGGTAGAATACTGCCAGGAATAGTAACAAGTCTTAATAAGTACGATGATGTGCCTGAACTCGACTTGAATGGGTGTATCTGTATAAGTGCTCCTACCTTCTTACCTTATAGTAAAGATTGGAACAATGCAATAATTGACCCTTTCCAAGTACTAACAATTGAAAAATAACTAATTATAAAAAGTGGGCAAAGAAAAGAAAGATATCAAATTAAAGCAAGTAACGCTTACTTTTCAAGAGTGGAGAGATTCACTCCGAGTTCCAATGCCGCATAAAAGCAAGAAACACTATACCCGTAAAGAAAAACATAAAGGCAAAATTTAACAATTTGTTAACATTAAAAATTTGGCAATTAGATAAAAATGTCTTATCTTTACTATGTAAGATTAAAAAATGAGAAATAGTATGTACAAATCAAATCTAAATTATTCTTCCTTCTGGCTCGATAGGTCTATTTGGGAAGATGAAGACAACCAACCAACTAAGGTTGAAAAGAAATCAAATGACTTGATGAAACTGATGTCATATAAAAAGTCTATCAGTAACTTCGTCAATATTGTTACAGGCCAACCTATCCCTGTTACCTTTAATGGTAGAGGTGAAGATAGTTACACCGATGGTCAACAAGTTGTTATATCAGCTAAGATGAACGACAAAGAGTTTGACCCTGTTGTTGGTCTAGCACTTCACGAAGGTTCTCATGTTAAACTTACAAACTTCACGACACTTAAACAATTAATAGACAACAATGTTTTCCCTTCATCAATGATAGACTTTATGAATTCTTTTAAAACTGATGAGGGTTCAGAGTTTCAATATACAACAGAGTGGTATGATAACAAAGACCAAATCATACACAACCTAAAACAACTTCTTAACTATGTAGAGGACAGAAGAATTGACAATTACATATACAAGTCAGCGCCAGGTTATAGAGGTTACTACGAGGCAATGTACAACAAGTACTTCCACTCTAATGTAGTGGACAAAGGTCTTAAGTCTTCAGAACATAGAACTGAGACTTGGTCATCTTATATGTTTAGATTGATTAACATCACTAACAAGAATAGAGACCTCAACGCATTAAAGGGATTAAGAAAGATTTGGAATCTTCTTGACCTTAAAAATATTTCAAGACTTAGAACTACCGATGACGCCCTTGAGCTGGCAGGTGAGATTTATATGGTTATCCAAAACAATATTAATGAAGATATGGACCAAATGCCAGAACCACAAAAAGGTGGTGATGGTCAAGGTCAAGATGATACCGATGGTAAATCTGATATGTCTTCAGATGACAATCCAACTGCAGACGCTCCACCGATGGAAGGTAAGGGTAAAGGTAATGGTAAAGACTCTAAAAGTGATGATGGTGATGATGGTAATTCTACTGATGACAAAGGTTCTCAATCAACTGGCCTTGGTAACAAGAATGGGGCAGGTGGTAACTTTAGTCCACTAAACGACAGACAGAAAAAGATGTTAGAGAACGCTATTAAGAAACAAGAAAAGTTCTTGGATGGTGATATTCAAAAGACAACAATCAGTAAGTCTGATAAAAAGAAATTAGATACTCTTGACAAAGCAGATATCGAAACTGAGGTTACAGGCAAAGGACTTCACCAAGGATATTACAGAGGCGCTTCTCAAGGTGTTCAAACTTATGTAATCAAAAATGTTACTAAGAATCTGATTGACTCAAATATTGTTCCACACTTAGGTACATGGAGAGTTGATTCAAACGATAAGGCGATTAGAAAAGGTATTACACTTGGAACTATCTTAGGTAAAAAACTTAAGACAAGAAACGAAGAAAGAATTAACAACACTCCAAGAATGAAGAGTGGTAAATTAAATGGTAGAATGTTACACGAGATTGGATTCGGTAACTTTCAAATCTTTGACCAAATCAATATCAATACGGCGACACCATGTATACTACACATTTCGATTGACGCAAGTTCTTCGATGAGTGGTGACAAGTGGTACAACACTCAAACGGCGGCAGTCGCAATCGCTAAGGCGGCATCAATGACCGATAATATGAATGTGGTGATTTCTTATAGAGGTATCTATTACAATAGTGGTCAAGGATGTCAACCTCTAATGATGATTGCATATGATTCAAGAAAAGATAAGTTCCAAAAGATACAAAACTTATTCAAGTTTATTTCACCAAGTGGAACTACTCCTGAAGGTCTTTGTTTCGAGGCAATCTTAAAAGAATTAGTTAAGACTAAGAATGGTACAGATAGTTACCTAATCAACTTCTCTGATGGTTGGCCTGGCTTTGATAACAAGGAAATTAGTTATGGTGGTCAATACGCAGTCGACCATACGGCAGACCAAGTTAAGAAAGTTAGACAAGCTGGCGTTGGAGTTCTATCCTACTTTATTTCTGATGGATATTTTGGAAGTAGCAAGAGTTACTTCGAGCAGATGTATGGGAAGGACTCAGAGTTTATCAATGTTGATAACATGACTCAGTTAGCTAAAACATTAAATAAAAAGTTTGAGGTTAAAATTTAACAATTTCTTAACATTAAAAATTTGGAGTTGTGAACCTAATTCACTATCTTTATAGAGTAATAATTAAAAGAGTAAAAATTAAATAGTAAATATATGAAAGCACAAAAATCAGTATTCGGAAAAGTTGTCCAAGTTGAGGGCAAGTTTCTATTTGAGGACTCGGCAGGAAAACAATTCTTGATTCCTGAGTTCAATGAAGAAGGTACTAACCTTTTCAAAAGAGTTAGACAATCTTGGAAAAGACCTGACAAGTATGGATTTAAAGTCAGAGTTAGTGGTAGATTGTCAGATGGTAAGATAGACTTTACAAGAGTTCCAGCAGCTAAGGTAGAACAAAACCTTGAGCCAGTTGGTAACTTCAACGCACCTAATGGTGGTCTTGTAGCACTTGCATATACTCCACAAGTTGTTCAGCCAGCTAGTTCTGAAATGACCTCTGATGTTCTTAGTTTCATTCACGAAAAGTCTGAAGGTTTAAAACCTAAAATGTTATTCATGAAGTCTCTTAAGTGGAAGTATTTAGTGAGAAACATTCTTAGAGGTAAAAATATTATGATGACCGGCCCCGCTGGTTGTGGTAAAACTATGGCGGCTAAAGCGGCGGCTAATTCACTTGAAGGTTACAACACCTTTATTATTAACTTAGGTTCTACTCAAGACCCAAGAACAACTCTAATTGGTAACACTCAGTTTGACTCTAAAAAAGGTACGGTCTTTAATACTTCACCTTTTGTGAAAGCGATTCAAAGTCCCAATACTGTTGTCATTCTTGATGAGTTGACAAGAGCTCACCCTGAGGCTCACAACATTCTGATGACGGTTCTTGACCAAGGTCAGAGATACCTAAGATTAGATGAGGCGGCTGACGCTCCTGTTGTTAAAGTTGCAGAGGGTGTTTCCTTCATCGCATCGGCAAACATCGGTAATGAGTACACCGCTACAAGAGCTCTCGATAGAGCGATGTTAGACAGATTTACTGTTATCGAAATGGACACTTTAACTAAGGACGAAGAGTCTGAACTACTTCAAATGATGTATCCTTCAGTTGATAAAGACATCATTGGTAATGTCGCTGAGATTACTTCGATGACAAGAGCTGACTTAATGTCTGAAAATCCAAAACTAAGTAACGCTTTGTCGACAAGAACGGCAGTTGAGATTGGTTCTCTACTTTATGATGGTTTCAATTTAGGTGAAGCCGCTGAGATTACAATCTATCCAATGTTTGACCAAAGTGGTGGTGCTCAATCTGAAAGAGTTTATATGAAACAATTCATCCAAAAGTTCTTAGGTGAAGTTCCAGAGAATGAGGATTTATTCAACACCGAAGAGGTAGAACAACCTTACTAAGATATGGGATACAATAAGTTCAGATGGTGGACTAATGGTAGGAAGAAAAAACTATCAGTTAAGAACCCCTTAATAGAAAGAATTAACAATGGTGATTTCGATTACTCTCATTATTACTCAGAGGAGAAGGCTGCAAGAAAGCAGTCTTCTGACCTCTACAATGAGATAATGAGTAAGTGTCCTGAGGGTGGTGACTATTGGGGTTATGAATATGAGGCAAGACAAAAGACTTACCTAAAGAATGTTAGAGCGAACAAGTTGGCAGAAGAAGGACATAAAGATGAAATTAGAATATTAGATAGTCTTAAAAAAGAATTAAAGAAAGAGTTTGGGTTTTGTCTTTGGGACAAAGCTATGAATAGTAGATTGATGGACGCCGAACAACTATATGAGTTTTACCTAATAGAAAGAATGAAAGGACAAAGTTTGTTAATTAAATAAATTTTTTGTATATTTAAAGATATGAATCTAAAATACGACCCCAACAATCCGTTAACAGATAAACAACTTGATGAGATAGCTGCATATGACTTCGATATGTTCTTGGAGTATTTAGATTCTAAAACAGAATATCTCAAAACAAAAACAAGACCTCTAAACACACACGAATTAAAAAAGATAAACTATCTTGACGCAGCCAGTAGAGGTGAAGAGATTTCTCAAAAAAGATGGGAAGAGATTAAGAAGTTAGGAAAACAAAACGAACAATCAATATGGGACAAGAAAAAATGAGGTGGAGTAAATCAGAACTTAAAGAGTTGACAGAAACAATAGTATCAGAGCTTAAAGAAGGTCCGTTTGATATTTCTGATTGGGATGTATTCGCAGAGTATGTCGAACACAATTTAAAAACATCACAACAAGATGACTTCTTGTCTGAAGTTGTTGTAAACGCATTCAAATCATATCAGAGATACGAAACTGATATGGCGATATCTAATCTAATAGATAAAGGATTAGTTCGTATGTTAGTTAACCAAGATGGGGAACTTGTATATGAGGCTACTGAAAAAGGTAGAGATTTAGGAACATTAATAATAAAAATGAAAAATGGCAAAATTAAATGAATTCCCAAGGAGCGCTAGTTACTGGCAAGACCAAGGGGCAAATTATGGGTATGTAGTGATACCTGCAGGAAAGGTAGATATCGGTGAAGGACACTTCGTGAATTTCTTCCACACTATATTTGAAGACGCTCATTCGGAAAAACCAAATGGGGAATATAAACTTGTTGATGAACAAGAGTTAAGTGAAATGTTAAATTATTAAAATTAAATTATGAAGTATTATATCGCAAAAGTAAAAGTACACCATACCGATGATAAGGGTAGGGTAAAAAAGTTAACTGAACAATATGTTGTTAACGCAGTGTCGGTAACTGACGCTGAAACAAAAGTCACTAAAGACTTTGAGAACTCAGGTATTGAGTTTGAAGTAGGTTCTGTAATAGAGACGAAAATTATAAAAGTAATTAGTTAATATGGTATTTGAAAAAGGTGATAATGTTATTGTCAAGGTGAATGGTCACTTTAGAGTGGGCAAGGTTACAGGTAGAACAAAGCTGAAGAGAGGGTTGATTTATGAAGTACTACTTGAGAATGGTAAAAAAGTTGACAGATGTTCTGTTAACAAGGAGTTATCAACTGCACACATTCATAAAGGACTTACTAAGAATTTAAAAAATAAATTATATGGACAAAGTACAGACGAGGAAGTTTAAGTCTTTTCAACGAAAGGTTAGAAAAAGATATCCTAACGCAAAGATACAGATTAACTCTGATGGGTTGTTTTATATATCAAGTGGAATTGGTACTGTGGTGGGTGAGGAGTTATATATCCCACCACAACAAAAGGTATTTGACGCGTGGTATTGGGCAAGTAGGTCTTGTCAAATAGAGCAAAACTTTAATAGAACTCATCCCATGAAATACGATATGGTTATTGATGAGAAAAAATTTGATAGGGTTTCAAGAAGAAATCGTAAGAGAAAGTAACTTTATTAGTGTTGAGAAAACTATTTATTGGTATAACCAAAATTAGTTACTTATGAAAAAGTATAATAAATCCAAAGTGAGACATGGTAATGTTAACCACTCATTTGGAGTTCCTAAAGATAGACAGGAACGAAACGAAAAAAGATACGGAAATCTTTACAACTCTTTAGATTTTAGAATCCACGAAGCATTCAGTTTTTCAGAACACCCACATAGCGCTACGAAAGTAGGATATGTACAGATTGGTGGAAAAGAATTTGAAGTTACAATGGCAGAATTAAATAAGTTAGGAATGACTTGTTTTGAGGCCGTAGATTTAGCAAAGAAAAAATATAGATTAGGTTTAGGAAATTAGTGAACGATAAGGATTTAGACATAGAAGAAGTCTATAACGATAGTCTCATGAGACATCGACTCAAGGACAAGTATTACTTGGAGTTTGCTTCAAGTGATATCTTTGATATGTTAGCTGATGATACACTTGGTGATAAGTCAGATTTAGAAACCTATGTATCTTCAGTTCGTGATGTTATTGTCGCAAAAAAAGAACCTTACTTTACAATTACCAAAAACAAGATTCATTCACTCATTGATTCAGAACAGGCGCCTAATACAAACTATGTTGTTAACATGGGCGCTAAACTAAACCAGATGAAGGACAGATTCACCAGCGAATTTGTACAAACTATAATTGATATCTTTTTAGATTTTGTAAAAGCAGATAATACAATTATCAATAAAGAAGGTTTAGAATATTTGAATAAACTTTGGAAAGATAAACCATGAGTCATACTTATAGTAAAGGAGACATCATGGATTGGGACAGAGACGAGTATAATTACTTTATGAGTTTAGATGATATGACTAAGGTCTACTATCTACACGATTGGATATATGGTGAGTTTGAAGAAGAACATTTAGAAGATGATTCTGATTTAGATGAACCAATGTTTGATTATATTCCTGAAGAGAAAAAAACTACAAAAGTACAAGTGATTCTTGATGTCGATTCTCTTTGGATAACTTGTTCTAATCGCAGACTAATTGAAGACACAATAAAAATGTTTGTTATGGATGGTTTACTATTACAACTTGAAGAGTCCTTTGAAGACACAAGACACTATCGTGTCATAAAACATGGGTCACCTATCTCATTAAACTGACACCATGTCATACTTAACTGACAAAACTTCTTAAAATACATAGTGGTATAGATTTGGTACTATAATAATCAAAGAAACTAATGTTTAATTAAAAAAAAGGTTATTATGAGAAATTTATTTTATACAGATTTTGATACTGTATTTGATTCATACCTAAATTGGGACATTGAAACAAAAGCAAATTCAATACCAACATCTTGGATTAAAGATGATATTTTAAAAATTGAGTTTGAAGTGCCAGGATTATCAAACAAGGATGTTGACATTAAGGTGGAAGATAGATTCCTTCTTATCAAAGCAGAAAAAGAGAATCGTAAGCTTGAAAGAAAGTACAAGATTCACGAGTCTTTTGATTTAGGGTCTACATCAGCTATCTGTAAAGATGGTCTACTTAAAATTGAGATTCCAAAGTATGAAGATAGAAAAGCAAAAAGTATTACAGTAAAAGTTAAATAAGTTAAATGTCAGCATACTCGTGGTTAAGATACAAGAAGTTACAACACAATGATACATTATACTTAATCATAAGACGAATCCATGAAAATAGAAGACCAATTATCTCTACATGGAAAGAACATCTTAACTGCGACTTAGTACTCAAAGGTAGTGATGGTTTTTACTATTTTTTACAAGAAGTTACGGACATAGAGTACGAAGAGTTATAGCAAAAATTTAACATAAATTTAACATAGGGGGCTTGGAAAAGTCCCCTTTTTTTGTTATCTTTACTATGTAAAGTTTAATAGTATGAAGAATATAGTAATTTTTGATTTGGATGGTACTCTCGCTCTTATCGATGATAGGAGAAAGATTTCTACCAAACCAAATGGTAAGATGGATTGGGACAAGTTCTTTGACCCTAAAAACATTAGTTTGGATAAACCAAATATACCTGTAATTAAAATGGCACAAAGTCTCGCAAGTGATGGTTTTCAGATTGTGATATTTAGTGGTAGAAGTAAAAGTACTATATCGGCTACTAAGTTTTGGTTAAGTAAAAACAAAGTTCCATTTCATAGATTACTTATGAGACCAATAAAAGATTTCACTCCCGATGATGTCCTTAAACAAAATTGGTTAGACGATATTGGGAAAGACAATGTTCTATGTACTTTTGACGATAGACAAAAGGTAGTAGATATGTGGCGAGCTAATGGTATCTCGTGTTTTCAGGTAGCACCTGGTAATTTTTAAATAATATGATTAGACACCCTCAAGATTATTTCTATATAACTGACAAACGGAGTTGTGGTTTAATACTTGGTTGGGCAGATGGATTTCATCAGTTCAATGCATATAATAAATCAAACCCTAAAGTTACTATTAGAAAAGACCTTAAATGGTTAGATAAAAATTCAGACCTCTATGATAAGTTAAGAATGATAGTTCTATATAACTTAGGATGGAAGTACGATAATAAAAAACAATTATCGTTTGGATTTTAGAAAAATATTTCGTATATTAGTAATAGATTAAATAATAAAAAATGACAAACTTAGGTTACGCGTGTATCAATATGACACTACGCAAAGATAAGATTACTACAAATCGTAGTATGATAAAACGAACTTTCCTTAAAGAAGGAATCAAAAGGTCATCAGACCTTGCATTACAGAACACCAGAGACCTTATTGAGATTATCAAGTGGAATCATAAGAATGGATTCAAACTATTTCGTATGACTTCTGATTTGATTCCATGGGCTTCAGAGTTTTCTCTTAGTTCAATGCCCGACTATCGTAAGATTTCTATGTTACTAAATGGTGCAGGAACTCTGGCAGAAAAGTATGGTCAACGGATTACATCTCATCCTGGTCCGTTCAATGTTCTTGTATCACCAAATGAACGAGTAGTAAATAATACTATTAGAGACTTATCTATTCATGGTGAGATATTTGATTTGATGGGGTTGAGTAGAACTCCTTACAACAAACTCAATATACATTGTAATGGTGTCTATGGTGACAAACAATCGGCGATGGATAGATTCTGTAAAAACTTCGAAAGGTTGCCTGAATCAGTACAGACAAGACTTACTGTTGAGAATGATGATAAAGGTAGTATGTATTCAGTAAAAGACTTAATGTATATACATGATAGAATTGGTATTCCGATTGTCTTTGATTATCACCACCACAACTTTTGTACAGGTGGATTAACAGAACAAGAGGCATTAGAGTTGGCGATGTCAACATGGGGTGATATAAAACCAGTTGTACATTATTCTGAATCAAAAACACTTGAAGATGAGACCTCAAAACCTCAGGCACATTCAGATTACATTTATTCTAAGATTGATACCTATGGTCATGACCTTGATATTGTGGTTGAAGCTAAGGCAAAAGAACTGACTGTTCTAAATTATCTTTCCAATTTTGGTAAACACAAAAGGGCATAGTTAGGGGGAAAGCTTGTTTTTTATTACTTTATTAAATATTATTTTAATATTTATACAGGACTTAAGTACGGGGGAGCTTAGCGACTTAGCAACTTTGTTGTCGTATATAAGTACAATTTTAAAAGTTAATAAAATCAATTTTTAGGAAAAAAAATGAAAAAAGTTTTCAACAGGTCAAATGGTTTCATCTTACTAATGATTCTAAGTACCTTCTCGGTAGCTGGTTCAGCCGCATACTATTCTGTATACGGATTAAGTTCTTTATTCGCAGGTGCAAGGTTTGAAGTTATCATTATGGCAGGTGCATTAGAAGTTGCAAAACTTGTGACCGCATCCTATCTACATAACAATTGGAAAAAAGCAGGATGGATGAAATGGTATCTATCACTCGCAGTTGTTGTACTGATGGTTATTACATCTTTAGGTATCTATGGATTTTTAACATCAGCATATCAAACAACCGCAGACCAATTAGGTGTAGTAGAAAAACAAGTAAAAGTAATTGAGTTAAAGAAAGATAGATTTCAAGAACAACTTGATTACTATAATATAGAAAAAAGTAATTTAACAAAATCTATTCTTGATTTGAGAAATGGTATATCTAATAATGTAATTCAATATACAGATACTTTGGGTAATGTAATTACAACCCAATCGTCCTCAACAAGAAGATTGTTAACAAAAGAATTAGAAACTGCAGTAGGTACAAGAACAAATATAAATGTTAAACTTGAACAACTAACCGACTCAATCACCAAACTTGAATTACAAGTATTAGATATTGAATCAAACAATGAAGTGGCAGCTGAGATAGGTCCACTTAGATATATGGCAGAGTTAACTGAGAAACCAATGAATGTAATTGTGAATTGGTTTACTTTATTAATAGTATTTGTTTTTGACCCATTAGCAATCGCTATGGTAATTGCATTAAATAAATTATTAGGAAGACATGATGACAACGATACAAACAATATTATTTCTAACGGGAATGGTGGGATTTATTCTGATGAATCCATTATTGAAGAAGATGGGGAAGAGATATCAGAACCAACAAAAAGCGTGGATGATAATAGAAGAGAAGAAACAGAACTTGAGCAAGAAGAAATACAAGAAGTTTTGGAAGAGGATAAGGAAACACCAATCGTAGATACTAAAGAACTTTATGGTGAAAAAAAACCAGCAGATATTAAAAAAGTACCATCTATGAATGTCCCCAAAGGAACTTCAAATACGGCTAGTTGGAGTAATATCTAAATAAATAATCAATAACATTTGGATATATAAATTTTTATTTGTATATTAGTATAAATTTAGAACTAAACTATGGACGAATTATACGGAAATGAGACAACTTCAAGTTCGGAAGAACTCGATGTTAGATATGAGAAAGAGTTAAGTGAGGCTGAAAGAAGACAATCGTCAGCACCAGATAAGGACCCTGACAGAAAACACTTCAGACATTTTGATTATGGAATAGATACTCAAGATAATGTTATTATCATAGAGGGTGAAATCCAATCAGGTATGACATTTGATGTTATATCTAAATCAAGGTTGTTGACAAAACTAAATGGTGGTGATGTTAAGACATTTAATATTTTATTAAATACACCAGGCGGTGATGTCATTGAGACTCTTGGTCTTATTGACTTTATGAAGTCTCAAGAAAAACAAGGTATCAAATATAATATCATTGTTAGGGGAGCAGCTATGTCCGCAGGAGCATTATTGTTAGCTTGTGGAACGGGTACTCGTATGGCGTCCAAACACTCTAAGATTATGGTACACCAATTGTCTACAATAGTAGTAGGTAAATTGAGTGATGTTAAATCTAACGCTAAGTTTAGTGAAGAGTTAGAAAGTGATTGTAATCAATTGATGTCTGAATCTACTAAGAAAGACAAAGAGTATTGGGAAAACATTTCATCAAACGATTACTTTATATCAGCACAACAGGCATTAGAACTTGGAATCATCGATAAAATAATATAAAATGACAAACTTTTTTACGGCAGAAGAATTAGTAGCCAATTACGAAAAATTTAGAAAACTAATTAACCAAACATTCGAAGGTGATAGATTAGAATCACTAAACAAAATGTATGACCATTTTGAAGAAAGAATAATCTACACACCCGCTTCATCAGTTGAACATTATCACAATGCATTTCCTGGTGGTTACATTGACCATGTACTAAGAGTTACAAGAAACGCTTTGAAAACATATGAGTTACAAAAAGAGTGGGGATTAAAAATGGATGGTTTAACAAAAGAGTCCATAATCTTTACGGCATTACATCATGATTTAGGTAAATTAGGTTCAGTAGATGAAGACAATTACATAAAGAATGATTCGGATTGGCATGTAAAAAATCAAGGTAAGATTTACAAAACAAATCCAAACCTAAATTATATGGACCACACCCTTAGAACATTTTATCTGCTAAACTACTTTGGAGTAAAGTGTACTGAAGCAGAGTGGTTGGGTATTCAACTTACCGATGGGTTGTATGATGAAAACAATAAAAAATATTATATCACATATAATAAAGACCAAACACTTAAAACACCATTACCCCATATCATGCACCAAGCAGATATTAACGCAGCAAGATATGAGTATGAAAGATGGCAAACTGAAATGAGCCCACTAAAGTCGACTCGTAATCCTAACGGAAGACCATCTAACAAAGGAAAACTTTCAGATACATTTAGTACTTCTAAAACATCAACTGAAGAAACTAAAAAAGTATTTGACGCATTTAAAGATATAATAGAAGACTAATATGATTACAACAATTATTATACTTTCTTTAACAACTTTAGTTTTTGGATTCACTACTTGGAACTTACTAAGAAAGAATGAAGCTACTGAAGATGTTGTAGAAGAACAAGAACAAACAATTTCAAATTTTGCAAAGTTAGTAGATGACTCAATGAAAAAAATGAAAGACTTAGATACAAAAGGAGCATTTGAATCTGACGATGAAACGGGTTTCGTTTTTACACAATTATATAAAATTATAGAAAAGCTGGAAAATTATTATGCCAAGGAAACGCAAGAATAAAAGATATTTCACTAAGGTTACTGAGATAGCTATTAATGCTTATAATGGAATAGATGATTATAAGTTAAAGAATAAAATCTATAATAGATTCATTCACTATCCATTTGACAAGTTAGCTGAGAATGTTATTCACACATACAAAACATATTACTTTGATGTACCATATGTTGATGTCAAGGCAAATGTAGTGGCGTTTCTAAATCAAAAGATTCATAAATTTAATGGAGCAAATGGTAGAGCATTTTCTTATTTTACGGTAGTAGCTAGAAACTACTTGTTTAATGAGAACAATCAGAACTACCAAAGGATGAAACAAAAAACTGATTTAAAATATATTGATACCACAAGGAATATAGGTAATGAAGTATATGAAAAAGAAATGAAAGAATCAGTAGCAGACTTTTTTGATTTCTATGTTAGATATATTGATGCGAATCTTTATAAACTATTCGCTAAAGAAAGAGAACAAAAAATAGCTGACTCAATTACAGAACTATTTAGAACAAGACATGACTTATATTCTTACAACAAAAAGGCACTCTACATACTTATTAGAGAGAGGACAGGTGTTCAAACTCAATATATAACTAAGGTTATTGGTAAACTTAAATTGTTATATAAAGAGTTGTATTTGGACTTTGTCACTAAAGGATACTTAGAAGTAAATCATAGAATCGAGGAATTCAATGACCAAAGACGATGAAATATTTAAAGGTAAATCTTTTTCGGATGTAATGGCCGACATTTATTCTAATCAGAAAAAGAAAGACCGACAAATTAAACTACTGATTGCACAACTTGAACCAATGGTCAAGAACTTAAATGATGCCTCAGTAGTTGTTCCTTTAATAAAGGAGTATCTTGAAATATCTGTAAAGAATGATGACGCTTTAATTAAGTTAGCAGCAATTGTTCAAAGGATGATGAAAGATAATAATACAGGCGATGGGAACTATATGTTGTCAGATGAAGAAAAAAGACAACTTATGGACGCAATAGATGAAGTTGAAAAAGACTTACCCAAAGAAGATATAGGAGATGAATAGTGGACGCTATTGTAAAAGAATTAGTATATAAGGATACAGAGCCAGAACTTCTGTATAGTATAAAGGTATCGCGTAATATAAAAGGACTTAAAACCGAAAGGTTTGAAATCGCATTTCCTTTAGATACTAATGTAAAAAGAATTCCAGTAGTTGGTGAAATGGTAAAGTTGTTAACGGCAACATCACCATCATCATCACCAGATAAAAGTAAACCTATATATTACTATACTACACCTACTTCATTACAAAAGAATATAAATCATAACGCCTTACCGAAAGGATACGCTCAATTAGTAGGTAGTGGTGGTAATTCAGATGAATATGGAGCAGCTGCAGCAGGAAATCCTAACGCAAGTTCAACAAAACCTTTTAGTTTTGAGGCTGGGTTTGAAGAGGTAAAAGATGTATCCGCACTACAACCATTTACTGGTGATATATTATTAGAAGGTCGATTTGGACAATCAATAAGATTAGGATACACACCCTCAGGAAATACTGAAACTACACAAAATCCGTCTTGGACAGGTGATTCGACTTCACCGATTACAATATTAAGAAATACACAAAACTCAAGTGGTTGGAATAAATTTGTTATAGAAGATGTTAATGAGGATGACACCTCACTATATATGACATCTAAACAAAAAATTAATCTTAGTCAAGCACATCCATTTTCTTTAGGAGTAAAACCAGCAAATCTTCATGGTGACCCACAAGTACTAATTAATTCTGAAAGAGTTTTATTGAATGCTAAAAAAGATAGAGTTATCTTAGCAGGAACAGAAGATGTAAATATATCAACACCGGCGTGGAAAGCTGCGATGGATAATATGTTTACACAAATAGACGAAATTAAAAACGAACTCGATGCGTTAAACAATGCAGTAAATTCTTTTGCAAGTTCAGGAGCAGCCGGAAATGTATGTTCAATTCCAGGTGTACCTAATGGACCATTAGCAGGTGCAGGTGGTGTATTAGTAGGAAAAACGGGTGGAATAAAAGCTAAGATTGCAAAAATAACGACAGAGTTAAATTTAATGAAACAATAATTAAAACAAAAACTATTTATTATTATGGATACGAATAAATTTGTAAAAGCAATACAAACATTAATAAAAGAAGAGGTAAGAAAACAAGTAGCAAAAGAGAAACTTGCTATTCGTGAATCTATCATCCAAGAGATGAATAAACCTCAACCAACAAAAAAGGCCAAGAAGCCAAATGTTAAATTTAAAAGTGGAAAGTTTTCCGATATGTTAAATGAAACAGTTGACAGTTGGCCAACAATGGGTGGTGGAACTTTGACTGCGAATAATGCACAAGGAATGGATAGAGGAACTATGGCATCGATGATGGGACTTAGTAGTTCACCAACACCACAATCAATGATACCAACAAAAGATTCTGATGGTAGAGCAGTTGATGTAAATGCAGTAATGAATTCAGGAGTTGGACAAGCATTAACAAAAGATTATTCTCAGTTAATGAAAGCAATAAGTAAGAAGAAGGGTAAAATGTAATGGCGGAAAGAGCGATTCAAAGAATAAGTCCTTTAGATTTAAGACGAAATGTTGCAATAGGAGTACCATTCCCATTGGGGGGTACACCTATATTTAGTAGTACATTTTCAACACAAGAACAGGCGATATCAAATCTAAAATGTTTGTTACTAACAAGAAAAGGTGAAAGACCATTTCAACCTTTGTTTGGAACAGACCTACCTTCATTTTTATTTGAACAGATTACTGACAAGTTATTAAATGGATTAAGAGATAGTATCTCTGAAGACATAAAATTTTGGTTACCTTATATTAACATGAAAGATATAACTGTAACAAAAGACGAAGATAGACATACTGTTTTCTTTTCTTTTTCATTTTCAGTTGGGGAAAGTAACGCAAACGAGATAATTATATTAGAGATAAGCGAACAAGGTGGACTGTCCATCGCATAAGTTAGGGTAAAATATGCCAGATAAAATTAAAAAAGATGTTAAGTTAGTAGGGAGAGACTTTGGTAGTATAAGACAAAATCTTATAGACTTTACTAAAACTTACTTCCCACAAACATTTAATGACTTTAACGAATCATCACCTGGTATGATGATGTTAGAGTTATCTTCATATGTAGGTGATGTACTATCATATTATACGGATGTACAACTTAGAGAATCTATATTAGAACAAGCACAAGAGAAAAAAAATATATTTACAATCTCACAAGCGTATGGATATAAACCAAAGCTAAATGTGCCCGCAACAACTACTCTCGCAATGTTTCAATTAGTACCAGCTATTGGTAGTGGTGCAAATGTAAGACCCGATTGGCGATATGCATTAACCATAAAAGAAGGTGCGATAGTAACTGCAGAATCAAATAGCGAAGTTGAATTTAGTACAAATTCAAAAGTTAGATTTAATTATTCGTCTTCATTTGATTCAACTGAAGTATCAGTATACCAAGTTGATGATAGTACAAACTTGCCCGTAAAATATCTACTAAAAAAATATGTACAAGCCACAAGTGGTAAAGAAAAAACACAAGAGTTTGAATTTGGAACTCCAAAGATATATGACAAAATAAAAATAGCTGATGAAGATGGTCTTATCGATGTAATCAAAATAACAGATGACGATGGTGAAGAATGGACAAAAGTAGATTATCTTGGACAAGATACTGTATTTGAAGAAAGACCAAACACTGCAGCATACTCAATTACATATTCTGCATTCAGCAACGAAACACCCGCACTACTAAAACTAAAAAAAGTTCCTAAAAGATATATTACAAGAGTGACTGATGATGGTGAGATACAAGTACAATTTGGAGCAGGAGTATCTTCAGCAGCAGATGAAGAGATACTACCAAACCCAGATAATGTTGGTTCAGCGTTATACAATTCAAATGGTAATCTAAATCAAGGATTAGACCCATCAAACTTTTTATATTCAAGAACATACGGATTAGCACCAGCGAATCAAACTCTAACTATAACTTATAGAGTTGGTAAGGGTGTAGAAGATAATGTGATAGCACAAGATTTAAAATCATTAGGCGGTGTTACAATAGAAACTGCAGGAACAGGATTAGATACGGCATTATTTAATGAAGCAAAACAATCACTTGCAGTAACAAATGAACGACCTGCAGTTGGTGGTAAGTTTGAAGAAGAGATAGAAGAAGTCAGAGAAAATGCAAGAGCATATTTTAGCGCACAAAATAGAAATGTTACAAGAGAAGACTATTTAGTAAGAGCATATGCACTACCACCACAATTTGGTTCGGTAGCAAAAGCATTTGTAGCACCTGACTTTCAAATTAAAACACCACTTGATGATGGGCCACTAACAAACGAAAGTATTTTAAATCCATTAGCAATAAACTTTTATTGTTTAGGTTATGACGCAAATAAAAAACTGACAGTTATAAACGCGGCTACTAAACAAAACCTAAGAAATTATTTATCTTATTATAGAATATTAACAGACGCAATCAACATCAAAGATGGATACATTGTAAATATAGCAATCGACTTTGAAATAGTCGTTAAACCAAATTATAATTCGAATGATATATTACTTAAATGTATAGCAAAGTTAAGAGACTATTTTAAAATAGAAAAAAGAAGTATTAATCAACCAATATTATTATCAGACCTTTATGTAATGTTAGATGAGGTCGATGGTGTACAAAGTGTCGTAAGACCTGATAAAGATGGTATAGGTGGTTTACAAGTTACTAACAAGTATGGTGGAACATATTCAAATAAAAGATACGATGTCAAGGGAGCTACACGAAATGGTGTGGTTTACCCACCAAAAGACCCATCTATATTTGAAGTAAAATATCCTGACCAGGATATTAGAGGTAGAGTAGTACCATTATTTTAAAGGTTAAAAAATGATTTATAGAATATACTCAAATAAAGACACTACAATTTACGAAGACTCAATTCGTAAAGACCAAAATGTTGGTAAAGATGAAATCCTTGAAGTAGGAAAATTCGTTGATTCAGACAATACAACCTTACTAGGAAATAGTAGAGCGTTGATAGAATTTGATTTATCGGAAATTTCAAGTTCAATAGTAGATGGTACTATCACATCACCACAATACAGACTAAGATTAGAAAATATTGAGAGTAGAGAAATACAAGACAACTATGGTTTATTTGTTTATCCATTAAAAGACTCTTGGGTAGAGGGGTTAGGTCAAGAGGCAGATGAACCACACCATGAAGAGGCGTGTACTTGGGTAGGTCCTACAACAGGTGGAACTTGGAGTGTGGATGGAGCATTGGTTGGTGAAGCAAGAGACCCCGACAAAATTAACTCATTAGTATCCTCAATAGACTTTGTATCAGGCCTTGGTGGATTTGAATTAGTAGATAAAGTAAAAGGTTCAAATGGTGATGAACCATTACTATTTGTTTCTGGTGGTAGAATGGCGATGTCCGCTTCTGAATTTGGTGGTGGTACGGCAAACCTATCGGCGTCATTAGATGTAGGACAAATATACAATATAGAGTTTGACTTTAATAGAGAAACATTATCTGGTGTAGATTTTAATGTTGTAAATCCAAGTGGGTCTTTACTAAGCGCAGACATTGTAGGTTTTCAAGAATCACTAATTTCAACCGCAACATATAAAATGGCATTTACCGCAAGTATGCCAGGCGTACACAAACTACAATATACATTTTTTGATAATAGTGGAGAGGATGGTTCGGCAGGTTCAATTGATAATTTTTTATTTTTCAAAAAAGAAGATAATAGTTCGCTAGTATTTGACCAGTTTTCTGTAAATGTTAGTGGAATACCATCTACATATATTATTAACGATACACTTGCAAATTCATCAGCAGTTACAGGTTCTGCATTTATAGCAAATGAAGTTCTTAACTTCACCGCATCAGATAATGGTGGCGCAGCTTTAAATAGAAAATTTGATTTACAAGAAAACAGAAACTATACGGCTAGTTTTACAATAGATACGGGAAGTTTCCCAAGAGAAAATGCTGATGGAACTGCATTAGGTATTGAGTTTGGAATACAAACACCAACGGGTAGATTTGTTGACATCAATGATTATGATAACGCATTAAGATATATAACATCAAGTTATACTCCATCTGTAAAATTTACCGCAAGAGAAACAGGTCAACATTTATTTAGATGGACATTCTTCGCAAGTGGAAGTGGTACACAATCAAGTGGTTCAATAGATAATTTTAAAATAGAATCAACCGACCACGACACAACAGGTTCAGCATTCCACGATACATTATGGGAAGCACATTTTAACAAAACATCGGGTGGTGGAGCATGGTTTACATCATCATTTAGTGCAGGCACACATTATACACAAAGCTTTTCAAAAGCAACAGAGAATTTAGATATACCAGTTACAGAATATGTAAGTGAGTGGTTAAATGGTACACGAGCTAATAATGGATTTATTATTAAAAAATCCAAATCGGATGAAAACTCTAATACAAAGTTTGGTTCTATAAAATTCTTTTCATCGGATACACACACAATATATCCACCTGTATTAGAAACAAGATGGGACGACTCATCGTTTGTAACAGGTTCATTAGACGCTTTAACAGGCGATGATATTATATTGTATATTAAAAATCTACAAAAAGAATATAAACAAGAATCCAAATCTAAAATTAGAGTGTTTGGAAGAGAAAGGTATCCTACAAGAACATTCTCATCATCACCATTAAAGACAATAAAATACTTACCAAGTACTTCATATTACTCCATAGTTGATTCTCAAACAGAACAAGTTATTATTCCATTTGATACTAACTACACGAAGATAAGTTGTGATAGTAGTGGTAATTATTTTAATTTTTGGTTTGATGGATTACAACCTGAAAGATTTTATAAATTCTGTTTTAGAGTTGACCAAGGAAACAATATAAGATATTACGATGACAACTTTTACTTCAAGGTAGTTAGATAATGGCAATACGAGATATAAATAGAAATGTTAGAGGACAGATAGTTTCATACCCATTAACACAAGAAGGGATGTTATATGGTAATGTATTCTTTGTCGATAAAGACGATGGAACTCAAAGTAAAGTAGCCAGATATCTAAACATTGATGTTGCAAATAATTTAGATGTAGAAATTAAAGAATTATCTTTTGCACAAAGAAGTATTAACCCAAGACAGATTGCAAGAACAAGAGCATTTTGGGGAAGTAACATCTCAAACCCATTAACAAGTGGTCAATCGAATTATTTTACAACGGCAGTATTTACTCCAATCCAAGGTACAACAATTACTGGTGGAAATATTCCATGGCCACCATACTCAGATGACCCAGACGGACAAAGACGACCACTAAACTATGGTAGACCTGGCGATGTATATCCACCATTGGGTTCTAACGGACAAGCAACAAGTGGTAACTCAACTAGCTCAGGTTTAGGTGCTGCAGGAAATGTAAGTGGTGGAAGTATTGGTAATACTGTTGCAACTGGTGGTGGAATTTTTGGAGGCGGAAGTGGGCAAGGTTACGATAGTGATTAAAGGAAAAAATGTTTTATTTTAGAATAGGAAATATTGAAACAACAAATCCTTGGGAACAACCAAGGTATGATAAATTTAAAGGATGGTGGAACAACTTTAACAAAGAAGTTGACCTATCAGACTATAAAGTTTATTTAGTTGGAGCATTTGCGGAAAATGTTTATGGAGCAAATATACCAACAATGGATGTTGACATTGTACTAAGAAATGAAGTAAAAGATTATGATAAATTAAAACATATTTTAGACACCGCAATGATTATGGGTTTTGAAAGAAATATGTTTATTGATATTAAATGGAGTAATGAAGCATTATGGCAAGAACATTTAGGTATTAGAAAAAAATGTGAAAGACCATCTAAAGTAAATACTAAATTTAAAAGAATTAAAAATCATAAAAAAAGTATAAAGACATTAAATGGAATTACATTACAAGAAAAGTTTTTACCAAAAGCATTGGTGGTAAACGAATTAGTTAATGGATTATATGAAATTGAAGGATATGATTATCTTACAATATCAAAAGTAAATAAAAGAATTAGAGAAAAAACCTATACTGGTAAATTTTTGGATTTAAAGAATGGCATTAGATAGATTTTATAATCAAGATGAAGTATTATCAAAGCAAGCTGCGATAGGGCAGATATTTGATAACCAAGACCAAGGAACACTTGATGCGAATCAAATACGAGTGCCTTTAAGAGATACCGATATACAAGGTATTCCAGGCGTATCAACACCAAGTGTAGAAAAACATTACTACGCAGGTTCTTCATTAATATCATCTGAATATAATACACCCATACAAAAGATTGGTGATGAACTTAATGGATACACAATATCTGTTTCACCAGAAACGGATGTAAGAAACGCAGGATTTAATCAAGGAACATATAGTGTTGTATATAACTTTTTACATAACTTACCAAATGTAAAAATTTCAGAAATATCAGGAGACAGAACTGAAGTAAAACTTAAAGGAACTGTGCCAGGCAATCCAAACCAACTTGGTCCAATATCTGATTTATTTTTAAAAAATCAAGCAACCACATATAATAGTGGTGATATAGCTCCTAGTTCATTTACAGACCCAGGGTCTGTTTACACTCCATTGATGTTAAATTTAGGTGATAACAATTTAATACCAATAGTAAACGCAAGATTTGATGGACAAATAGTAGGTGAAGTAGACGCATATCTACAATACCCAATAGGTGATACTGATGGAACAATATTTTTTCCTGTAAACGACAGAGCTCTTGAAGCAGGATTAGACACAGATGGTGAAACACCATATCAAACTTTTGCTGAAGTTAAAATAGACTCATATATTAACGCAACCACTAATACCACACCTCACTTTGAATTAACAGGTAAGTTTGATGAATTTAAAATAGTTCAAAATGCAGACACAACTTTATCTTGGATTAGAAAAAATTCATTAGGTGACGCAGTACGCTCAGGTTCTTTACCACCAGATACAGGTGACAGAATAGCAAGAGCAGTTGAAAGAGATGGTATTTGGAATAATGGTCAAGCAGGTGGTGGTGTTGTAGTTCCAATAGGACAACCATATAATTGGAGTGTTGCATATAGAGCATTAAATCAAGAAGTTGTATCAACAGATGAAGCAATAGTAAAACTTTACAATCCATTACCAGACAATATAAATGTTAACGATACTATTGGTGTTTCAGTACAACTTCAAAAAACATACATTGATAAAGTAATTGTATTTAGAGAATTAGAACAAGATACTACCGACTTCTTTTCTGACCCTAATTTTAATGTAGACTTAGGTGAGGGGGTTGGAAGTAGTGGTGACTTTGAAACTTGGACATCACTATTAGACGCGGGGTCACCTACTCAACAAAAAATTATAGATAGATTTTTTAGCGGTTCTCTTGGAAATGTAAAACTAAACATAGACTATTCTGATTTTAAAAACTTTATAAACTTTTCATCAGCAGAAGAACGAGTTGAAAACTTTTATTATAAATTACAAAAAATTGAAGCGTTTGATAGACGAATCGGTGTACTAAATAATGTAAGTGGTTCTGACGCTCTTACAAATATATCTTCATCAACAAGAAGGAAAGAAGAACTAATAGGTACATTTGATGACTTTGAATATTTCTTATATTATAATCATGACGCGAATCTTTACACACATTATTCGTCATCTGCATTTACTATAAATCCATATCCAAAGTCAAGTAGAAATCCTGATGTGTTATATCATAGTACATCAAGTCAAGGAGCAAACTGGCGAACTGAAACATTGGTAAGCGCATCTTTATATGACGCACAAAATCCTAATAAACTTAGAAGTATAATTCCTGTAAATATAAATGATGATAAATTAAATGAAGAATATCAAACATTTGTAGATATGTTAGGTCAACATTTTGATATATCTTGGAACTATATCAAATCATTAACTCAAATAAATGAAAGAGAAGAACATCCAAAAGATGGATTAGCTAGTGAGTTAATTGATATAATAGCAAGTTCGTTTGGATGGAAACTATTTAATGGATACTCTGATAGTGGGTTGTGGAATTATGAGTTTGGTGTTGACCAAACTGGAACCCCACAACAATCAGGTTCTTTATACTCTAAACCAACAAAAGAAATAGTTCAAGAAACTTGGCGAAGATTATTAAATAATTTACCAGGTATATACAAAACAAAAGGTACTGCTAGGTCATTTAAAACTTTAATATCTTCTTATGGTATACCAAGTTCATTCCTTAAAATTAGAGAATATGGTGGACCAAGAGTTCAGTCAGACAAAAACAAATATGAACATGAAAGGTATGTTAACAAGTTACAATTAGATGGTAAGAATAGAAGTGAACATATTTGGGATAAAATAAATGGATTAAGACCAAAAACTATTGAATATGTTGGAAAGTTACCAACCGCAAATCATAATGTATTTAGATTAAATCAGAAAGATGGTGGACAGATTGACTTGCATTGGGACTATGTACAATCAACAAAAAAGGCTAGAGTTAGATTAAGAGGTGGTAGTCCGTTAATACAAATAAGTTCATCTTACTTTGATTATATTTTACCAAGAGATGTTGTAATAGGATTTTCATCTGCGTCTGGCGGATATCACTTAGACGCGGCATTTATAGATGACTTTGGTGATGTATTACACCACGCAACCGCATCTACTACTGATAATAATTGGAACTTTATTTGGAACTCAAGTGGTTCATCAGATAGTAATAAACTGATGTCGCCTTATATTGGAACAACATCAACCGCAAGTATTCAAGAAATAAGATACTACAAAAAGAAATTAAGTGCAGAAGTAATACAAGGACACGCAGCAAACAGAGAGGCATACTTTTCTGATGACAATACAACTGATTTAGATATTGATACTTCATATGAAAATGTTCTTTATAGAATTTTTCCTGATAGTACATTTAAAAGTGTTAGCGGTTCAATCAGTTCAAGACACCCAAATCAACATTTTACACAATCGGATAGAGGTTTTATATTATCAGCGTCATTTGAACATGGTCAGCCAGAACATTTATCTGGCGAAGTTGATACATACTTTGTAACAACACCATCAGTAGGTGCATTAAACTTAAACAATAATAAAGTAAGAATAGAATCAGCTTCACTACAAGGACCATTACAAAGAGATAAGTCTAATGAAGTTAATCAGTACGACCAAGCTCCTCTTGATTCAAATTTGTTAGGAACATATTTTTCAACAACAGACCAAGTCAATTTTGACATCTACGCATCAGAAGGATATTTTAGTGTCGATGATTTGATTGGTGATACTGATGTTAGAAATATAGATGGATATGATTTATTAGACTTTAGAGCAAGAAACTATTTTCAAAAATACAATAGAGGTACTGCGTTAAACATACTAATAGGAATGTTATCAAGATATGATATGTCAATCTTTGATAGTATGAAACAAATAGTTCCTGCGAGAGCAGATTGGCATAAAGGTATCTTAATAGAACCTCATGTTTTTGAAAGAAACAATTTCAAAAGACCAGACAACATTGATTATACACAACATCAATTTGAATCTAATGGTATTAAGGTTTTAAATGTTGTATCAGGTTCATATTTAACTTATACCGCAAGTATTCCACAAGACCCGTTTAAACCATCAATATACAAGTTTGATGATATGTTATTTTTTAACACCGCATCAGGAGAATATTATACAGGTTCAAATGGTTATTGGGAATATTCACCAACAGGTTCTACAATATTAGACGCAAGACTATCAAGACACGCATTAGAGCCAAAATATTTTTATTCAACTCAAGAAAGCGCTTCACTTGGAATTACATTTGCAAATTCAGCGTCATTCCACTTTGCAAGAGTTCAAGACGATAGATTAACAGGTAATCTCAAAAACTTATTTTTTGAGGGTTGTAAAGTAACAAGTGATTCATTAACGACAAATTCACCCGATACACCCGACAATTCACCAGCGGTTCAAATATTTACTACCGACCCCGATGTATTAGTATTCAATACAGATGGATTGGTCAAAGAAGAAGAAGTTACTGGTAATTTGCCAGATAAGTTAATTAGAGTAGATGACCCTAATAGTTTAGTTGCTATTCTTAAGAATGCACAATCCAAAGGTGACTCGGCAGTAGCTAGTAAAGCAGATACGATAGTAAGAGCAAATCAAATATTTAGACCACTTCCTATTGGACCGCCTACGAAAGATACACCAAAAACAATTGCAAGACCAAGAGGAAATGATTCATCAGCGATTATTAGAAACGGAAGAACTGTAAGAGTCAATACCACTGCAATAACTCAAAATGTTTCAAAAGCTGCAACAAGACCAATGCGACCAAATGTATTTGGGGGAATATTCAATACATCGAACCCACAAACATCAGGCGCAGCAAGTTCAAATAGTAGGTTAGCAGACTATTTAAGAAACAATAAAAGGGGTGGTTAGAGAGATAAAATAACAATCATAATAGAAAAATGATTTAAAAATAAAAAAAACTATATTTATATAAGTAAAAGAGGAAACAACTATGGGATTTTTAGATAATTCATCTGTAACAGTAGACGCAATACTTACCAAACGAGGTAGAGAGTTGTTAGCTGAAGGCAGAGACAAGTTTACAATAACACAATTTGCATTAGCGGATGACGAGGTTGATTACGACCTTTGGAATCCAGCACACTCATTGGGTAGTGATTTTTATGGTATTGTCATAGAAAATATGCCAGTATTAGAAGCGATTACTGATGAATCATATCTAATGAAATATAAATTATTATCATTACCTAAAACAACGGTTAAACTACCATTCTTAGAAACATCGGTTAGTTCAATCAATGTAGCAGAAGAAGCGATTCTTGTACCAATTAATGTAACAACAATTAATGGTGGTAATGAAAACTTAGGATATACCGCAATACTACTAAACAGTGATGTGGGTAGTGTATCAGGTTTAGGAGCAGTGCCAGGAAGACAAAACCCAATTATTAATTTGAATTCTTACGCAACTGGAAAAGCACAATCTGTAACAGGTACGGCATTTCAATTTGCACCAACTACTAGCTTACCTAATAATCAAACAACAACCACAAGGATTATTATTATAGGTAACGAAACTGGTGGTAGGGCTGAGATTGATGTAACTGTAACACCTAAAGTAACATCTAACGACTAAAGGGATATATTATGGCAGTATTTAACAATTATGGTGGCGGATTCGGATTCGGAAACTCAGGACCAATAGGTGGTGGTTTCGGCGGTATGGGTGGTGGCTTCCAAGGTTATGGTGGTGGATTATTTGACGGAACTTTTCCGGGAGAATCTCCTGGAATAGGTGGAGTTTATGGTTATGGTGGTCAAAATGTTTTAATGCAAAACGGCGGTGGAGGCGGCGGTGGTAGTTCTGTAAGTGTAGGACCAACATTAGCTCCTGGCGGCGGTGTAGTAACACCACCTGTCGATGTAATAATTAATAATGACAACAATAACAATGACACGCCTGTATTACCCGGCGGTGCATTTGATTACGGAAGTGGTAAAATTTATACTGCATTTACAAATGAAGATGTAGTAGAAGGTGGAACTAAAAGAGTAACACGAGGATTGTGGAGTGGTAATAGTGGTGAACTAACAGTATTCCATACATCATCTTTTCAATCAAATACTCAAAAAGCATATTACTATGAAATATACAATGGACTTCCATCTGTATCAACAAACGAACCTCAGTTCTCAGTAGCATATGGACATTACGCAGGTAGTGGTTCTGCAGGAACAAATGAAGATTCACCATCATCAGCAATATACTCACAACTACAACAAATATTATTACCAGCAAGTCAGAAGTTTTTTAAGTTTAATGATACAAATCAAAATGATGTTTACGCAATCGCAATAAACAGAAGTAGATTAAAAGATAGACTGGATCCTGGCAATTGGGAATTATGTATTTCTGGCTCAGGCGGAAATGATATGTTAAGGTTAATTGATGATAGTGGAGATAGAGACCAATCAGGTAACGCAAGACAAACAAAATACAACATTGTAAGTGGTTCATTATTAAATGGAATTCAAAACTCAACAAGAGTGTTTGGTGAAGTTTATCCACAACATGGTATTATTGTATTAGGTGCAGCATTACTTGATACATCAGCGTCATTAGGAACTGTTAGGACTCAAGCAGATAATCAAAACCACAATAGATTGTTTACGGCAATTAGTGGAGCTGCAGCTAATTTAGGCGCAGCAAATGGATTCCAAGCTAGAAATGA
>VMHT01222867.1_pt1 | contig 32696 bp, 38 predicted proteins | sample 4693611 | NCBI WGS metagenome assembly VMHT01 (sample SAMN12280063, study PRJNA550983) | marine metagenome | isolation source: seawater sampled from same location over 5 years 0.02-0.2 micron viral filtrate | place: USA: collected off the coast of southern California halfway between the port... ...
ATACAGATGATGGCCTAATGGCGAATTGGCACCGTCCCTAATTTTAATCCAAGTCAATCCCCCTTCGTTAGACAAATCAATATTATTAGTTATTGATCGTGCAGAACCATTACCTTCATATAAAAACGTACTGAAAACATTCTCCACAAATAATGGGTCACCAGCCGTGCCTGAAGCTGCATTAAGTAAAATAGTAGAAGCTGTCATTTATTATCCCATCGCTTGTCCAAGCGTAAATCCATAGTAAGTTGTACCACCGTCTATGGTTAAAAACCCAAACACATCAACACCATTATTAGTTGTTGTTATAGTTGGGGCCGTAGCTGCAGCCCAGTCTATTGAATTTGGCCATGTTATAGAACGTGCAGTAGAATCTTGTATAACCTTCAGTATAAAAGCAGAAGCGCGTCCACTAGATGCTGGATTAGAAAAAGTGTAAGTTACATTCTCTGTCAGATCATGTTCAAATACATTACCATCTCTCAAGTTTATAGTCGCCGCACCAGAGCTAGAACTAACACTTGTAGACTCTTCAATCGTACCATTATCGAAGCTCACAACACCGTTGCTGTCGGCAGTAACGATGGCAGAAGCATTGGTCGTACCAAGCGCGTCTGGAAGTTTGACGGTATAGCTGGCAGCTGCAGAATGTGGCGCTGATTGTATGGTAATCCCGTGACTATTATTCTCACAATTTAGTACAATTGAGCCTTGGTTTGTATTCCCTTTAACAACCACTCGGCCAGTGCCATTGGGTGCCAAGTCGATATCCGCGTTTGAAGTGGTGACAATATCCTGACCATTCGTGTCCAGATTACCGCCCAGCTGAGGCGTCGTATCACTGGCAACATCACTGATGCCTGGCGATATACCAACCCATGCCGAACCATTGTAATATTTTAAGACATTACTGGTACTGTTATATGCCAGGTCACCTTCATCTAGGCTGCTTGTTGGATCGGAACTATCAACACGATACCGCTCGGCAAAACTGTTTACGCCAGATATATTCGATGCCACCGTAGAGATGTTGCTATTTGCCCCAGCCACCGTGGAGATGTTGCTATTTGCACCAGCCACCGTAGCAATGTTGCTGTTGGCCGCTGCCACGGTGTTAACGTTTGAAATGCCACTTGCGACGGTGTTGACGTTTGAAATGGCCCCCGCGACAGTGCCAATATCTGTCGCATCTCCCGCCACTGCGTTGACGTTGGATATTGCCCCGGCGACTGAATTTACATTTGAGATAGCACCAGCCACCGTGCCGATATCTGTCGCATCCCCTGCCACGGCTGTCACGTTCGAGCTAATGCCAGCCACCGTTGTGACATTTCCAGAGATCCCAGCCACAGTGTTAACGTTTGATATCGCGCCCGCAACAGTATTGATATTCGAACTATTACCAGCGACCGAATTGATATTTGCTTGGTTTGTTGCAGCCACCGTGATGGTAATAAAAGCTGAGCCGTTGAATACTTTCATCTCACCATCTGTGGTGTTGAAATACAGCGCACCTGTTATCAGTGCATCACCGTCATTGTCAGTGCTTGGATCGCTAGACTTCGCGCCAAGGTAACGATCATCCAGATTGTCAAAGGCTGTTTCTGCGGATGTCTTAGCAGTTTCCGCAGCGCTTTGCGCAGTGGCCGCTGACGTGGCTGAACTTGCCGCCGCCGTTGCTGACGTCGCGGCGGCTGTTGCAGATGTTGCTGCGGCTGTCGATGATGTAGATGCAGTTGCAGCATCAACGATCAAATCATACTTCGCACTGTTAGCATTCGTTGTAAGAGGCTGCGCGCCGCTGGATGTGTGTGCAGTGTTAACAATAAAGATATTATTGGTGCTTGTATCCTTGACCAGATCACGCACGACATAGGCAGTTGAAGCAGCCCAGTTGCCTTTGAACGTGCCGATCTCTTGTGTGATGTTCACGTCGCCAGAACTGTCAAATGCGAAGATTTTATTGGCACGATTTGTGGCAGAGATCGTAAACTCTGAACCCGTAAGTGTGTTTGTCTTTGACGCTTTAACAGTACGACCAAGTTCTTCGTCATGTTGTTGCACCATAAATGTCAGTTTATCTAACTGATCTTCGAAAGATGCAGAGGGAAAAGGATCGTTGGCAACAAGGTCAAGACCTTGTGTAAGCGGCTGTTCACGAAGGATTACAACTGTTACTCCGCTCGCCGGTGCGGTCCCAAAAGTTACGTTCCCACCAGATGCTGAGCCTACACCACTTACCGTATAGTGCGTTGTTATCGTCTGTGTTGTTTCTGTGCCATCGCTTGCCCTGAGAATGACGGTTAGATCATCCTGGTCAAAAATTTTAAAGCCGTAGGCAAACACGGTTGTAGAACCGTTACCAGAGTAACTGGCACGGTTGGTCGAGCTTGAGACTGTCATGGTTACCTCTTGTAAGCTTGAGCTGCGTTTTTAGATTGGAGCGCTTGGAGTATCTGTGGTGCTTGGGATGTGTGCGCTGGCTTGCCGGTTTGATCTACATCTAAGAGAAAACTCTGCACTGCCTTTTTAAAGAACGTGCTCTCTAACCCTTCAATTAAAGATACGCGGATACCATCAGGCTGTTGTTGATAAATCGTTGAATTAATGAGGTTGTTCAGATGTCCTTTAAAATCTAACGTCCCTACCCCAGGCTCGTTCATTGTAAACACGTTTTTAACATAATTGGTGTAATCGCTCTGCACACCAAAACCTATTTGAACACTGGCCGGTTTGCCAGGCTCAACAGCGTAAGAGATTGTTTTTTTATCTGTCATGTGGGTCAGCGGCCATTTTCCTGTGAAGTATTGCAACCGCATCAGCTCATCTTCTAAGCTGCCCTCTTCAATGACCTGGCCCTCTTCGATGCGTAGCGCAAGTAACCTATTCCGCATCGCTGCAATTGGCCGGTTTGCCAGGCTTAACTCTGTTGATTTTATCACATTTCCCAAAGTGTCATAGAGTGGTGCATTTAGTTCGCGCTCAGTGCCTGTGATGCTGTCTTTGCTGCGTAGGGCGCGCATATCTCCTAAAGCTTTATCAAGTGCGCTATTTTTTGCCACGCCCACTTGAGCCAAAAGATCAGGATCTACATCTAAATCATAAGGCTCATTTGTTTGTGGATTTATTCCTGTCACAATGCCGTTAATAAATTGACCGTCTGGCCCCCGAGCGAGAGCGTGATCAAGTGGATAATATTCCAAGTCACCGCGTGGCCTTGTGCGTGTTGGATCTATCATATCAGCAAAAGCGCGTTGTAACGAACTTAGCGGAGAAGGTATTCCAATAAGCGAAGAAGGTTCTGCGATTGATCTTGTCAATAAATCAACGCGGCCATCTTCAAGTATTTTGACCATGTCAGAAACACCTTGGAGCATTGGCAGCTCTTTGTAATAATCTAGCGTTACCGCAAGACCCACAGCCGCCTTATCAGCAAAACCGGCATCAACAGACAGCTCAGAAGATTTTTGCGCATAATCAGCTGAGATCCCCATAATCGCGCCCAGAGGTTCAACGGCGCTGTAATTTACATAAACCAAAGGCCCGTTAGTTTTACCGTAAAAATTATACAAGGGTAAGTCTTCACCATTTGAATCTTTCGGCCAATCCTTGCCTTTTAAAACGATGCTGTAGGGTTTCCATCCTGTTGGCAAAGCTTCACGAGCATCTTTGTCTTTTGGATAGCCGCCAGTAATCCGACCCTCAACGGCATACTGACTAAACATCAACATTGTGCCAGATCCAAGCATGGCACGACCCATTTCTTGTTGATGCTGTCTTGCAGTAGTACTTCCAAATGCTCTTCTAACTGAAGATATAGCAGCCCCCGCTGGACTAAACTCAATCAATTTAAGCATCGAGTTTGTGGGCGCGGTTGCAAATGGCAAAATAAAACGACCTAGCCATGTACTTTGTATTGCACTGGTTACTTTCTCAAGACCAGGAATGCGCGTCTGCATTGTGTCATACATTGCTCGCGCGTCAATATCATCGCCTATTGCGCGGGGATCGAGCATTAACATACCAGCTTCATCCAGCGCCTCTTGCTGAGATTTACCTTCACGCAGCATTTGATTGTATCTGCCATTCACGCGCGTGTAGAGTTCGCCGCGCGATGCCATGACTTTAAAAAACTCATCCGCACTAAGCAGTAATCTAAATGGTATGCGTAACCGCTTTCCCAACTCATTTATGGCACGACCATGCACTGAGTTTGGATCAGCAGAGATTGCAGCGTATTGCTCAAGATCAAGTTTACTTGGTTTTTGACCTGGTAACTCTGTGCGAAATGCTTCCCCTGCGGCGGTCCATGCGTCTTTGTAACTGTCCATCCAGCCTTTTACGCGCAACAAAGCGTCAGCTGCTTGGACTTGATCGTCTGGTATTTGTAAGCCCAGCGTTCTGCGCCCGTAACGCGCAGCGCCACCATAAGCAGCTGCCATAATCTCAGCTGGCACCTGGTACAGCATAAATGTCCCAGTGCCTAAGATGTTTTTAATTTGTGTGCCGGGGTTTGATAAAAGACCTACAAGGTAGGCTTCATGGATTACCCTTTTTGTTTTTGCCAAATAACCTTTAAGTGCAAACCTGTTGATACCAGCGGGTCCGTTTTTGGCAGCTACTTCGAGAAATGAACTGGCTAACTCATCTGTTACTTCATTACCACCACCTTGCTGTAGCAGCCGTTGTACTGCAAGATCTGCTGCCTTGGCTGTCTCTTCGCCGGTAACAGTGATTTTAAATGACTGTAGCGCCCTTGCAACTTCTGTCTGAGCGCCCTTGAGTTGCAGCTGTATACCAGCATGTATGGCAAGCTGGCGACGAAACTTTAGCCGCAAAGCTTCTGTCCCTTCGCCTTTTTTAATTAGCTCAGCTGCTTCTATGAGCTTAGTGGCACTACGCACAAGCAATTCACGCCCAGCAACAAACTCAGCTGCATTTAAACCACCCTCACCTATCTTGCGTTTAAACAACCGCCGTGAGAACCCAATCTCATCGGCTAAAATCAAAGCAGCGTCTTCTATTGTTTGCTCATTACTGATCTTACCGCGTGTGCGCGCTACTGTTTCGTCTTTGTATTCGTTAGAAACAGCCGTCATTGCTTTAAATAAATCTTGGTGACCTTCAATATAATCAAAGTTAAAATCACCGCCTTCTGTCAGTGATTTTATTTGCATCTCATGTTTTTTAATTCGGTCAAGTATTGCATCGGCTTTTGCTTCTGGTGCCAGACCAGATGTAACAAAGCCCTGCCGTTCAGCTGTCAGACCTTGCTGAGCTAATTTGTTGGCTTCGCGCGCTTTCTCTTTTGCTTCTTCGCGCAGTGCTTCATCAGCCTCGCCAAGAATAAATTCACTGTCATCAGGAAAAGCTTGGAACCCTCGACGTTGAAACTCTGCTTGGCCTTCTGGAGATAAAACCTGGGGCATATTCATGCGCTGAATTTGCTGGAAAGACTTTGTCCCATCTTTAAGCGCAACTGATTCTTCAACAGGCGTCGGAACTCTTTGTCCGACACCCGTTGGTCGTTGAGCTTCGTCTGGTTTAACCTTTGGTATGCGTGATGATGGTACTTGTTTAGAAAAGAGATCTAGCAGCTTCCCCAAACCAGCCACCTCAAACTCTTGGCCCGGCCCCTTTGCAAATTCAGTAGGCGCACCAGCTGCGTCCATTTCCGCGCGCTGCGTTTGTTGAATTGCTAAATCTGTTGGATCAATTGCCATTTACATTTCCAAACCATTTTCAAAAGATGAACCAGTTTCCAGAAGAGTTATCGGTCCAAGTGAAAGTAATGGAAGACTGCCTTGAAAAAACTTTTTAAAGACTTCTCGCTTTGTCAATCCGCTTAGCTGCGCCGTAACATCAACTCTGTCATCAATTAGTTCAACAATTGTTTTTGGCTCTGACGCCAGCCCAGTCATTTTGCCATTCGCAAACCAACTTAGTGATTGCGCTTCAGCTGGTTGGACACCCAGTTTTTTAGCAACTAATTTATATAAATCTGAAAACACCGCATATTCTGTTTGCAGCGTTTCGCCATTTATTTTTTGAGTCTGAAGCGTGTCATTTATCATTGTTGCAACATCTAAAGAACTTGGATCTTTTTTATATGCTTCTTGAAATTCTTTTGTTTTTGCAGCTGTTTTGCCGCCAATAAATTTTATAGGCACAGAGCCAGGTTTAATTTCATTCATTGCACTAAAAACAGCCCGAATAGCATGTGTATCTACAGTAACGCCAGCTAAATTACCGGCGACGTTTTCAGCAAATGTTGCTGGTTTTGGATTTGTATTAAATGAAATACCGTCTGCGGTGATGGCATCAAGCAGCTTTCGATGTATGCCACCAGGATTAATTATCATTGGATAACCTTTTTCGTTTATTCCGTCGCCACCAACGCCAATGATTTGATCAATATCTATGCCTTTACCTTGTTTGGTAATTGCTAATGAAGCGTTACGCAGATTATCTTCTGTTTTTGTTCTGGGACTTGTTGCTGCATAATTTTTTGCAAAGTTTTTCAGACGATCAAATGCTTGCTCTTTCGTAAATCCAAGCTCTATTGCTTTGTCTATTATTGGGCCAGTATGATAAAAATATTGCACATTTGTGCCAACAAATTGTTTAGCTCGTTTAGCTAAAACGTTTGCAATCTCGTCACTCATTTCAATGACAGCACGACTTCGATCTCCAAGTGGGAGAGTTTTATCATCCGGCGCTCTCGGAACTGGTGTTTCTTTTTGTTCTGGAAGTGTTTTTGTATATGCTTCATTACCAGTTTCAAAAAATTTGTTATTTGATGGCTGAACTCTTTCACTAACTGGCAGCTCCATTTGCACAGCGCGCAAATCTAATATTTTACGCACTTCGTCTTTTTCGATTTTGAACTGTCCAACATTGCCCAAGTTACTGCCAACCGTGGGCATTGGACCTGGCTGGTTCAGACGCTGGCGCACCACGCGCAAGCCTTCCTTTATACCTTTTGAGAGAGGCTTTGCAGCTGGCACTGCTTCGGCAAGACCCAATCCCATTTCCACGGCACCAAGTGCGCGCATAACATTGTCGCCGGTTTGATCTCCTTGTTGATAAGCTCTATAGCCCTCTTGAACTGCCATAGAACCCAGGCCGACAAAATCTCCAGCGCCGACGCCAAGATTATTTTTTCCTGACACGAAACCTGCGAGCTGTTCTGCCACCGGCTCTGAAATTTTAAAGTTTTGAAATTCAACATTAGTCGGTATGCCGGGTATAAAGCCGATATACTGACCGAGGTTCATCAACGCTTCTTTAAGATTAAAATGTAAGTCTTCTCTTATTGTGGGATCGTATTCTTGGAAGTAACCAAATTTTTCAACTAATTCGGGTGTGATGTCTGATAGATCACTTGGCGCTTGTGGCGGCTCTACGGATGGCTGTTGAGGCGCGGCAGTCATTGCTTGCGGCTGTGGCAAGTCTTCTTCACCCACTTGAACAAAGCCACCTGAAGGTAGCTCTTGCATAATGCGATTACGCCTAGACAAAGGATTATACTGACGTGGTAGACCTACCAGTTCTTCTGGATTAAAGGCATGAGACAGCATGTCAGTTGCTTCTTGGTAGCGCTCGATTTCGAGATCAGTGTCTATGTTCATGGCATACGTCCTATATAGCGTCGGACAATGTTGCGAAGTGTGTTAGCTCTGCTCTGGTCAATTGTGGTCGGAATCATGCTGTTCAGTTTATCTATTGCATCTGATTCCTGAGCTTTGGTTGAGAACTGACTGAAATCATTTACAGAAACGGAAAACGGTGAGCTTTCTTTAAATCCCGCAATGGATGTCGTAAGTTCATTTACCATGCCGTCACGAAGTTCCCTAACATATTGGATCCGTCGTGTGGCCACTTCTGAATTAATAAATTCTTGCATTTCTGCAATGCGCTCACGACCTTGAAACAGATCAAATTGTCCTTCGTTTACAGCTCTGCGAAACGCTTCTGCAACATCATCAGCTGCGCGTTGAGCTGCCTGTGAAACCAGACTAACGGCTCCATTTTGTCGTTCTTGTGTATAGAAGTTCAGAGCGCTGTCTATATTTGGAAGCACTCTGTTTTGATCGCGAAGCAAATTGTTTTCAAATGTGCCAGTTGCTTGCGTTATTTCGTTAAATAGAAGCTCATACGTTGCCTTTGTAATTTTTGATCTATTCAGTCTTAAGAGCTTCATAGTTGAGCCACTTGTTAGACCAATTTTTAATTTTATATCTTCTCGTAAATTATACACAAATTCTTGGTTATCATTTTCTGCAAAACTAGTTAATTTGGTGTTTTGACTTACAATGCTTTCTAACTGATCTGACCCCCCAGGATCAGCTTGGAAGGCTGGGTCAGCGCGCAGGTACGATATCAAAACGCTTTGTACATCTTTTATTAAAAAATCTGTAATATTTTGGTTGTTCGTCAGGCGCGTTCTGATTGTCCCACCGGCTGAATCATTCATAAAATTATCCAAGGGAATGCCTAGTATCTCAAGCCGTTGTAGAGAAATCGTCTTATCTTTTTCGAGCATTAGATCATTTGAAGAAAGTGCACTTATTATACGGTTGTTTTGCTTTGCAAATATTTCTTCTCGCGCTTTGTCTTGAGCATTTATGAGGCTTTGAGTGCGATTAGCTAATGTAATAGCTTTGCCGATAATCTGTTGAGCTTCTCCAGGCGGAATGCTCAACAATACTTGAGATGTATAAAGACCGCCCTCTGCATCAAAGTTTGATAACATCATTTCTAATGTTTTTGTGGCAGCTGCGTTGTCGGGGTTTCTTTGAACATCGCCATATGCAGCCAAGAGTTGTTGCAGCTCAATAGCGCGAAATGGTTCTGGTCCTACAAATGCAGTAACAAGGTTTGACGCAACTTTACTGCGAATGTTATTTGGTATCGCAGCAACAAGCGCTGGATTTATCAATTGCTTATCCGCAGCTCTCTGTAACATTGCTTGCACATCTGCAATTTCAAATGGCAACTCATCAGATGAAGCGTTTGGGTTTGAAAAAGCTCCCACCACTTGATCTACTTTAGATTTAATAGATGCTTGGTGCCTTGCTGTAATGATATCATCAAACTTATCGCGTAGTGACCATTTTGTATTCGAACTTGCCATCTGAAAACTTTGATCAAATTTTGCCAAGGCGCGACGGTCAGTTCCTAAATCTCGCCGCAAACGATCTGCAAGCGTAGAGGTACGTGTTTCGTATTCAGATGGTTGATCATCAAGACCATCTAAAGCGTTCAGTTTTTTATTTCTAAGAAGATCGCGCGCTATCTCGCGAAAACCATCGCGCATTGCAACGTCAGCCTCGTTAAGGCGCGTTTCGAGGATCATTTCATATCGCATATCCGCAAAGTCTTGCACGGCTTTTAAAGCTGTCTGTGTTGCCTCACCTTGACGCATTATCGCATCTGGTCCGCGAAATGACATACGCGCAGAGATAGACCGCCCAGGAGTGTCAGTGCTTAGCTGACTACGGCTTTCGTAAATCGGTATTCTCATAAAAAGCCACCCAAACCACGGTTAGCGTTACTCGAACCAAAAATGCCTGTTGAGAATCCACGTCTGGCTGCACTGCCAAAGCCACTTAATAATGACGCGCGACCTTGCGCTTGGTATGCTGCGGCCACGTTACCGCCCTCCATTCGCGACAGCTCAGCGCTCAACTCAATACCTCTTTTTGTATCTGTCATCTGCAAATTCGTTAGTGAGTTGTTAAACTCTGCAACCTTCACATCGTACTCAAACTCCCTAGCGTTTTGTCTGAGAACGCGCATGGGTGTGCCAGAAGCGATATCAATACCCGCTGCCCCAAATCCGGCCACAACACTGCCCTGCACGCCCGCAAACTTATGGCGTGCAATTTTCTCATCCAGTTTGGCGTTAGCGTTGATGATCTTACGTTGATTTTCAATAATCTGCAGATCACGCTCAATAATTTTAGCATTGAACTCGCCAACTTCTTTTGCAGCGGCAGCAGCTTTGTCAGCATCGTTTTTCGCAGAAACACCACCGGCGATGTCGGCAATGACGCCTATGGCAGCAAGTAATTCAAGCATCTAGATATCAAACGTGTTAAGGCGCGGAAAGAGCGCGAGGATTGTCATAGGAAGCGGTTGGTTTTGGCGAACAAAAAGTTTTGCGTCATCATCAAACCCGCCAGGAAATTCTATCTCTTTATCTCCAGTGAAAAGCGGTATGGCCGTGTCCATATCCATTGAATCGTCACGAAAGAAGATACGGTCCAGATTTGTACTGTCTGTGCCAATTTCCAAGCCAACTGTCTTGTCTAAGCGCAGCGTGACCGCATGGATACGCTTGGGTTTGCCCTGGCTCGTTCCATCAGCTGAGCCAGCTTCTAAACGCAGCGTCTGCATTGAACTGGTGTAACCCAATCCGATTGCAGCTGATGTGACAGAGAAGTCAAAAGCAATACCGCCGGAGCTAACAGTTTTGTCAGGATGTGTCGCACCATTAGCAAGTATCTTCACGCTCTCGCCCTCTAAGTGAAACAGGCCAGACACTGTCGATATAGCACTTCCAGAATATGCTAGGCCGCTGTCAATGAAGAACGACGTTGTAGAGCTGTCGCCAAAGTCAAACGTTTTTAACAATTCTACGTAACGCTTTGTAACTGAATTAATTGTACGCTTCACAATCATGTACAAATTGTCTTCGCCGCTGTCGGTAGGTAGGACCATAATACTTTCGACAACAGCCTGACTAGATCCAAAGGCACCACCGATCACATGCTTGTGCCATGCGTAGACTTCTTCTTCGCGCCGGTATGTCAGACCTAAAAGCGTTCCATCGTTTCGCAGCGCCCATATAATAGACTCTGGTTCTTGCTGGTACGCGAACTCATTTAGCCCACCATCTGTAAGGTGTTCAGCTAAAATCGTAATGTCTTGAGCCACATATGCGTTTGTATTGATGTCACCGGCATACTGAAACTCTCTGACCTTACGCGCGCCCCGCTGAATAAAAAGCGTCACATCAGCGACCTGGACAGGCTCAGTATCTGTCGTGCCGTAATTTGAATACTTGCGGATCACAGTCGAAGTAGGTGTGACAGGACCGCCGTTGGTTGTGGTCAAAACAAATTCGCCGCCGGCCGTCCCTATCGTTAAGATCCTGGTCGCTGAGAGATACCTAATCGCATTAACTTTATTTGATGCGATGGTGTAAATCAGTGCGTCGTTGTCGTTCGTTCCGACAGTAAAATTAAGATAGTCAGCTGATTTTGAAAAAAACAGACTTTGCGGATTGTTGTTTGTTGCACCAAAGACGAGGCGCTGTTCAAAGAACGTTACAACGCTTGGATAGTTGTTGGCTGAGTTATTTAGGTTAGGACTAGGCGCGCCCACAATCGTTGCTGTAGCTAAAGTCCAGGCATTGTGGTCTGTACGTGCCAGCGTCCGTATGGCGTAGTCAGGATGCACAAGGAACATAGTGTCAGCGCTTTGAGCAAAACGAAGATTTGGTAAATCCGTTGTTCCATAGGGTGTTGTAAGCTCAAACAAACGTGACGTAGTGACCCCACTGTCAAAGGTTGTAAAACTCGTTGTGTTGATTGCATTTCCAAAAAGATCCGTCAGAGTAAAGGTGTTCGTCGTGACATTGGCGACCAGATAGTTGCGCGACGTCAGCTCTGTCATCGCACCAGTATTTAGTAGAAAAACCTCATCGCCATTGGAATACCCGTGACTGTTTGATGTCAAAACGCCAGGGTTGGCTTTTGTGATCGCGCTGATCGTTTTAGCGCTGTCCAGAACTTGAAGACCATTCCGATAAACGCGCATGTAAGTGTTACCAAATTCCAGCGCATATGTATCCGACGTTTTAAATTCAAACGGTATAAGCCGTGTAAAAGACGAACTGTCTTTTACTTCCCCCAAAAACTGTGTGCCTGGGCGTCTGGTCACACCGCCGTGCGGATGCACGATCATGTTGGTCAGTTCTGACAAACCCTCCTTGTACTTTGAGATTGTGACACGCCCTTCCAAGCGTGGGCTGATCTCGCCAGCTGTGAAGGTACTAAGAGCCGGTGCAGAGCGCGCCATTTACATTCTTGCCTCTATGAAGTCTGACGCCTCGATGCGCTCTGGTGCGCCCTCGGTGCCGTCCACAAAGCGCGCCTCACTTAGTTTGCTGTCAAACACTGCACTGGTCAGCTGCACCATGCTGGTGGAGCCGGTAATGGCGTAGCAGATTTCAAATGCAAGTCTTGCCGCAAGTGTATCGATCAGGTTAGCATCATACTCATTTGGATCTGTGACGCGGCCTACATATTTAATCTTACAAGTGGACTCATCTGTGACAAGCTTGCGCCCTTCGATGACGAAGGCAGGGCCATTACTGTTGCTAAACATATTGTCTCGCGGAAAAGTAAGTGTGCCGTTAGAAAACTCTAAAACTCTTAGACAGTAAGGATCTGAAGGGAGCGTGTATTGCTTTGAGTAGCCATAGGCTGGCGTTTCGCTATCTTGGGCCAGCTCCACACGTCTGACCAAACAATTCCAAGGATGCGCGCGAAATATTGCATCGCGCACGGATTCATATCTTTGATTTATAATGCGCGCCGGTTTGCTGTTTTCATCCAAGGCGGTGATGTTTGAAGCACCGATTTGATTGAGCGCAAAGTTGGCTATATCGACAACACTGGTCATTTATTAGCCTTGTTCTTGTTGATCATAGAAATGCGTTTAGCTTTTTTCTTTGCATCCGCTTTTGAGGATGCACCCCAAGCGCGGAGAGAAAGCAGAAGACGGGTTGGTTTTCCATCTTTGTCTCTCTCCGGCCCAGGCATATTGCCCATGCGCGCAAGAAAACTTGCGCGCCGTGGATTGTTGCCCGACTTGACCGGCGGTTTGAGGTTACCCTTGGCAGACGCCCTGCCTCTCGCGTTAAGACCGCCTTTAGGGTTTTTGCCCTCTTTCCGTTGCCAAGCCGGGGTTTTTGCCATTAGTCAACAGAGTATTTAATAGTTAACTCAATGGTTCCTGTGCCAGCTGCACCACCCATCGTCACAGTGATTGTAACACCATCTTCGTTGGTGTCTGTCTCTGTGCCGGAGCCAAGCGCCAGTGTTGCTAGAATGTCAACTTTCTGCGCAGATGTTGACGCAGCCGCTGCTTTGTATGCAGCCGCAGATGCACTTACTGCGGTGCCAGCTGCGTTTGTGTGCGCAGCATAACCAACAGACAGTGTTGTTGATGAACCCAGCGCATCATGCGCAAGAGATCCTTCAAGCAAACGTGCGCCGTCTGGCAGAATAAACATCTCAATGACATCGCCAGATGCCAAAGAAGATGCCTCATAGACCCCATGAGCCACGCGGATACGTCCACCCAGCTCATTGGCTTTGTTCATAACAGCCGGTGTTGCGCGGGTGTTAGTGCGTTGTGTTGAATAAACGGTAGCCATTAGTCAGTCTCCTTATTCACTACACGCAATTTCAACTACTTTTTCCTCTTCCATACGGGTCGCCCCAATGGATTGGCAGTAGTAGACTTGCGTAGAATATGACTTGTCGGCACGTTCATCGATGCGCGCTTGCGGCTCTTTACCCATCGCGAGCTTTATCCCGTCTGAGGCAAACGCAATGACCTGGCGGTCTGAATTGCTGTCTGTGGTTAGACGGTTAGACACGATAAAGTTAAAGCCGACAAAACTTGACAGCTCACCTTGAGCCAACGCTTTGACAGTGTTGAAGTCACTTGATGTCACGGTTGTGTTGTTTAGAAGATCAGAGATCTGCTTTGGAGACACAATGATGTGACGCGGGATTGATGGATCAACTGATGCAGCATCAAGGGTTTCTTTTGCTGAGAGCAGTTTTGCCAGTGTAAGACCTGCCGATCCGTGTGCGATTTTCTGGCCACTCGGAAGTGTGGTATCGGTGCCACCATCCTTGCCAGTTTTTGCAGTGCCAAGCGCAGCTGCAATAACAACATCGTCCATTGCACGACCCATCGCAGCGGCGGCTGCGCGTGAGTATGTGCTTGTTGGATCTACGAGCAAACGCACTTTGTCTGCATCGTCAATCAGATCAGCATATTCATAGTCACTAAGCGTAACCATGCGTCTGCTATGGGGTGTATCAACAAGCGGGGTGTCAGCGTGTCTGCTTGTGCGCAGTACAGCCGCTGCCGATCCCACCTGATCAAAAAAGGCTTTTTCGCCGTTCACGCTTTCAACGTCCACCGCAGTGCGCAGTAGAGATCCCATCTGCTGCGAGAGCATAGAGATGTTTGCTGAAAACTGTTGGACGAATGCCGTAGTCACTTGGGTAGACATATCGTCATCCTTTTACAGATAAAATTTAAGGGTTACGGCGTCTGGTTGTCCTCAATGGGGCCGGACTGCTATGAGGCTGCTAAGCCGCTTGTTTACAAGCTTCCTGTCGGGCCTTTCGGTTATCCGACTTTATATTCAAAAAGCCTTCCAACTTCTTGGACATAAAAATCATGCTCTGGGTGCACCTTGTCATGATAAGGTGTGCCAGGAGACATCATCTCTGCGATTTTGCGCTGCGCTTCGTCTGGCGTCATGACCATCTCAGTTGCTTCGCCAACCATTTGATCTTCTCCAAACTCTTTGCCCAGAGCGTGAAACATTTTAATGATGCCTGGGTGATCTCCAAGGAACGACCCATCTGCAAGCTGGATCTCATCAAACATGTCTGTGCCGCCCAGCAAATACGTTGCTGTATTTCGCGCAATATCTAAATTTTGTTCAAAAGCTTTGCCCCACTCTTTTTGCAAGGACGCCTGATTATCCATCGCAATTTGATTAGAGGATTCATTAAAAGCTTCGTTATATCCGTTTAGCTGGCCGTTGTAGAACTCTGCCATGCCGTTGGCTTGCGCTTGTGTCAGCCCCATATCAAAGGCTGCTTGGCGCATTGATGCCATCGTGTCTTCGTCTACGTTTTCAAAGGCGTAGGCGTCCGGTTTGTCAGGCGCACCTAGTTTTGTGTAGACCGCGCGCCACTCATCAGGTGTTGCGCTTGCGCTGGGAATAGCAACTTTATCCGCTCCGATCATGCGCTGGGCATGAACATATGATTTTGCGAGTGAACCAGCGTCTGTAAAGTTTTTTAGACTTGGCTCGTTGCGAATATCTTCTGGGAGAGATTCATGAAAAGTAGGTGCCGGTGCGGCCTGTTGAGATCCAGTATCTTGGATTACCTCAGCTACTGCTTCGCTCATTATTTAGTTCCTTTTGGTCGGACAACATTCGAATGATCAACAGCATGGCTGCGCGTTGTCCTTCATTGAAAGCGGTTTCATAAGGATCATTCGAAAATGTGGTTGTCTCAAACGAGAACCGGCGCTTGAGATCACGTAAGACTTGTTCGCCGTCTTCTGTATTAAAGGTCCGGCGATAGGCGAGCTTTAGCTCTTCGATTTGTTTGTTCATTCAGCTGCGAGATTATTTGTTGCTTGTTGCACTTGTTGGATCATGCCCAAGCCGTTTTCGGGATTTTGAGCCACGACTTGCGCCGCCGCCTCTGCTTTCTGACGGCGCTCCTGGTTTACTTGTGCAGCGCTCTTAATGATGCGCGCTGGCATACCTGTTGTCTCCACAACGTATTCAACCAGCCTGTCTTGATCCAAGTAATCCATAACGGGTGCCACTTGGCTAAGCTGTAGCATTGTTTCAAAACCTCTGAGCATGGATTGCAGATCTGTCATTTTCTGCGCTTTAGCCAGTGGGCTGACATATTCAATATCAATGTCCTGACCTTGCAGCTCCTCTGGGGGCTGGGGCAACAGACCCGCGCGTAAAAGCAAGGCAAAGCTGCGTGAGATCAGCGGCTGCAACAATTCTGCTTGCAGACGTCCTAGCACTGGCCCCAGTAGTCGCATCTTTTCTTCGTTGCGCTGCAACACTTCTGTCGCCGTCATCGTCGGTCCTTGTCCTAGTAGGAGCTGATCGACATAGAACGCTTGACGTATTGCGTTGCGCCTTTGCTCCTCCATGTTCAGACCCAGAGGATTGTTGGCTCCAATCTGCAAGGGTTCCATTCTGTCACGGGTGCCAGTTCTGTAAAAGTTTAAAGACCCTGGCGTCGTTCTAATGGGCAGCATAAATCCATCGTCTGGCACCATGAGTGGCGGGTCTATTTGCTTTTGTGCAGCCTTAATGGTTGTCTCAGACATTTTGTTCAGCATTTTTACGTCGGGAAGCGCTGTCATGGCCGGTGATCGACCATATGTGCTTACAGAGTCTTTGACAAACCGGCAGACCATAAATGGAAATTCATCAAAGCCGCTTTCGCTGAGAAGCTGCCGGTCATCTTGAGTGTAGTAGACAGAGGCAATTGGCTTGTTCTTTGCGCGCCGCCCAGCACTTTCGTTGCGCGGAAAAACGGCATGCACCAGATCATGCTCTTTGTATGGATCTTCTTCGATATCTTTTTTTATCTTGGCCGGTAAATTTTCATCAGGGAACTGTTGTGCAATTGCTCTGGCTGACATTTTAAAATGCCGGTACACGGTATCAACGCGCCCATCCTGGCTTTCGGATATGGTAATCTCTGCAATGTGGCGACAGTGAAACCTAATACCTTCTTGATCTTCTGTGACGAATAGGGCAGCGGTGCCGAATACTACTAGATCATAGTAAAGCTCATGTATTTCTTGTTGGAAGTTGGACCGCTGAAAAGCTTTGTACATTTGATCAACACTGGCCTCTAGCCACTCATTGGCCAGGTCTGACTGTTGTAGTAAAGGATTTCTGTAGCGCATTGAAAACCAGGGCGTTGATGGGCTGGTCAACATACCGTGGAGCGACGCAGACAACAGCTCAACCGCGTGGATGGCCGTGCCGTCAAAGATTAGCTCAGTGCGTTTGTCACCGCGGGTTCGCTTCTTTGTTATATCGGCCTTGCGTGGCAGCATGTAATCTGCCAACTGTTGCCAATGATTTTCCCAGTTGGATCGATAGCCTTGCAACGTTTTAAATCGCTTATCAAGCTGAGAAATCAGTGGGGTTACTTGAGCCATTACTTATAACTCTTTGACATCATTGTCTTTTTTTTGCCGCGGAGCTTGTCAAAATCTGCTTTGTTGATTTTGTTTTTAGGCGCTGCAACCGCCGCGAGCTTCTTTTGCTTTGGAGAATACTTGGACCCTGGCATTACTTTTTATCCTTTTTATTCATCATGGTTTTGCCTTTGCGGGGTCTATGAGACAGCATTTTGCTTTCGTCCGTATGTGTTGCACCGCTCATAACCTTGCTGCCCATTTTATGTGTTGGGCCGGTGTAGACAGACCCGTCAGGCAGATAGTGTTTTTTAGATTTAGCCATAACTCTTACTCATCATTGTTTTACCTTTGGCTGTCTTTTTGGCATCGGCAAAGTTTTTGGCAGTGGGTGCACCTTTGGCACCGGCTTTGCGCATTGGACGGCCAGACTTTCGTTTGGCGTGAATATTGGCGTACAAGCCTTTTTTCATTTTTTCTTACTCATCATTGATTTTTTCTTTTTTCCAAGAAGATCGCTGTCTGCTTTTCTGGCCCCACCCTTACCTGTGACAAAGGATTTAACGCGACCCATTGCCCACTGATGAGCCGAGGTCTTGGGTCGAGATCCAGCGCTGTAGTATGCGCCCAGCCCTCTTTTGTAGACTTTATCGAGCTTAGCCTTTGAAAACCGTGATGCGCCAGGGATACCATCGTATTTTGCCATCAGCCTTTAGCCCTCTGCTTAGAAATACGGTTCATCATGGTGGGTGTAAGCTTGCCCTCTTTATAAAGCTTTGAGGTACGCATGATCTCTGCTTCTCTGGCCGCAGGGTTTTTTGCACCGCTTACGTATTTTTTGGGTACGCCTTTCTTAGTCTTTGCGACCTTTGGAAACTTACGCACCATATCCTCGCGTCATCATTGTGCTTATGGGTTTTTTTGCCTTCAAACCTTTCATCTTCTGGCCCTGCTTTTTCCCTGCCATTTTCTGATTAAGACGCTCCATAGGATTAACGGTCATCTGTCCCGTCATTGCCGCCGGTTGAAAGCTGTCACGACCCATCATCCCCGCAATGTTCATTGGCCGTTTAATTATCATCCTATCAGCCCTCGCGCTTGTCTTAGGCTTTCATCGTCAAGATCGGTAAGCAGACCACCAGGCGTGGTTAGGATTGTGCCGCGTACACCTTGTGTGTAGAAATCTATCGCTGCATCTTCAGATGCGCCGGTGCTTATGCTGGCCTCTTGTTGCATTTCGCCGCCTGTCAGTGTGTTAGAGGAATATGTCTGTTGATCGACCGGCACTTGAGAAAGCGCATCACCAGGATTAATAACAACTTCAGCCGCGTTGCCTGGTTCACTTGCTACAGTTGTGTTTGCTTGCCCAGCTGTCGCGCCAAGCTCAGCCTGGGCCGCTGCAATGGCCTCTGCCAATGCTTCTTCGTACTGCGTCTTTAAAGCTGCTTCTTGCTCAGTAAGTGTGCCTTGCAGTGCTTCAGTGGCTTTTGCAAATTGTTCATCATAAATTTTTTGGATTTGATCTGCGCTGTTTGCAAGCGAAAGCTCTTCCTGAAGCTTTTCAATTGTATCTGTACCTTCAGTAAATGCGTCTTGACTTGCGCTTAAAGATGCTTGCAAATTATTAAGCTGGTCAGTTAGCGCAGCAAGCTCCGCATTTTTATTTCCTACTGTAGTCGCTGTTTCTTGTTCGGCTGCTGCTTGTGCTGCAAGTGCTGCATCCAATTCTTGCTGCAATCTTATTTCATTATCTGAAAACAAGCTTTCATTTTGCTCAGTTGTCCCGCCAAGATTAGCGCCTTCATTTTCTTGTCCTAAGGTCACGGTAACACCGGCAGCATCCAGCGCGCGTTGATACATCAAAGCATCATTGGATGTAATACGACCGCTGCCATCAATATCATACGCAGCATAGGCTTCTTGAAGCCCAGTAGATGCCTTAAGTATGTCTTCCGTTGTAAACTGCCCTTCTGGAGTGCCTGTCAAAGTTATTGGCGACCCCACGTTTTGACCGCCAGAAACAGCAACCGCATTGCCGGAACCAAATGTGTTTGCTGCTTGCTCAACCACATCTTGATATTCTTCTTCAACTGTCTCAGTAGCATCCTTAGACTCTTGTTTATCATCAGTATTTTCTAGATTGAGATTGGTATCTAGTGTTTTTGTGACATTTGTACCATCGCCAGTTGTAGCTCCAGTAGTCGTACCGGTTGTAGCTCCAGTATTACCATCAGTAGTCGTACCAGTATTACCACCAGTAGTTGTACCAGTATCACCACCGGTGTCTGATTGCCCTTGTACTGAAGAGATATTATTTAACGCATTGATAATCGATGCGGCCTTGTTGAGCTTGTTTTTACCGCTAAAGCCCTCACCTCTAAAACTAGATAACTCTTTCGTTACACCATCACCATCTTCTATGTATAAGTAAAAATCACCGTCACGACGGCCTACTTTAGCATTTATATTGTCACCCGCCTCAATCGACTCATAATACGTTGACCCACCGCCACTTACGCTCTCACTCAGGTAAGGCATGACACTCATGACATCGAGCTGAGAAACGTCTTCTTGCGCAGCAATTGATTTTGCGCCCTTCGCACCAGATCCACCAGAGGTAGGCCCAACCTGGTTGTTTTGCTGTTGTGTCAGTTTTACAGACAAACGATCCGCAAATATCTGTTCCGCAGATTTATTTTCGCCAACCCCTGCAAGCAAAGACGATGCCTTTACAGGGTCATTCACAAATGCCGCACCGCTCACTATGTTGTTAACAGCAAATCTTAGATCATCAAGAATTTGTACCATATCCCTACCTTACGCCGCAAATGGATCATAGGCGGTGACCGCCATTCTCTGGGGTGGGCGTCCATTGTCCCTAGTCTCTCTCAATCCAACCGCAAAATACCGCCAAGCATCAGCTGCATGGCTAGACCAATCATGAACCGGCGAACTGCGAAAACTCCGCGTTCTCTCATTATACGCTCGATGATACTGACGCAGCGCCTCAAGACCCACCTTGCAAGCATCACGATCAAACCAACACCGTGGTATTATCATCTGAGCCGCATGTATCCCGTCCTCCAAAGGCAACTTTGGAACCACACGAAAGTTTAAGCCTAAATCATAAGCAGTCTCACGCCTACTCTTGCCAGACCCCAGCTCACGTACCTCAATGTCATGAGGCGCATTATGCGTCCCATACAAATAACCTTTGCCATTCAATACATGACAATAATGAGGCAACCCCTCATTCCTATTCTCATAGAAATCTATCACATGGATCGCACGACCCACACTCTGCGTAAACCAAACAGCCGTGCTATCGCCAATACCCAAGTCCCACCAAGTATCAACCGGCACAGAAGGATCATACGGAACATTACTCACACGACCAGCATCCACAGATGCCTCAAGCTCCTTACCGTAAATACTTCCAGGAACATTCGCATTCCATGAACACTCAAATTCCTGCGCATACTGATCCGCACTCATCATGGCACGGGCAGCATCCAATTCCTCATCGTCCAACAAAGCTGTCTCAGAAGCACGGTAAACAGCCGTCAACCACTCATCATTCGACTTAGCTTGCTCATACAAATCAAAAAAAGTGTTGTGACCCATTGGCGTACCAACAAACACCGCCCAACCCTTACGATCACTCAACGCTGGCCTAATCACCTCTGGAAAAACATTCTCAGGCATCTGCGCAACCTCATCCATCACACAACCGTCCAAGTATATCCCCCGTAAACTATCCGGGTTCTCAGCTCCCAGTAAGCTTATCCTAGCACCCGTAGGCAAATCACACCTCAGTTCAGTCTCATGAAACCGCACACTAGGGATCTGACCAGCAAATTGCTTTAGATAATCCCACGCCACATTCTTTGCCTGCCTATACGTAGGAGCCATATAAGCGTACCTGGGGTTGGTTTCCTGAGAAAGAATAGCATCCCGCAAGATATGGTTTATGGCCCACACAGTCTTGCCAAAACGCCGGTGACACACCACAACGCCCCAGCGCTTGGTCTGCATCTCATCATGCAGCTTACGCTGTAGAGGACGCGGTGAGTATGGGATTGTTATTGTTTGCATGGCAGTGTGTGAGTGTGGTGCCATCTCTGGCCTCTTTTATATGTTACTGATCGGCGCGCAGTTTTTTGGGGGGTGGGGGTCGGCGTCGGCCGGTAAATATACTGTATCGGGGTGTATCCCCGCGCTCCTTTTGTTTATTATCAACAGGTTATACATCTCTGGTGCCGCAGCTGGTGCCACAGCTGATTTAAAAAAAGAAAAAACAAAAGAGTTGCTGGGTGTGTCTCGCGCGCGCGAACCGTCACAGGATGTATACAAGAAAAACAAATACACCCTATTCACTAACCTGCCTCTGACCACTGCAACACAATGGTCCCTGCCTGTTGCTGCCCCTTGCCATCCTCTGCTTTCCCTCGAAGGCCGAGCGGAGCAAGCTGTCTGATGAACTTATCTTTCTGATCGGCTTCTAAGCGTCTACGCTGTACCTCAGCCATAGCCAATTTCGGATCATCTGGCAGCGGAGCTTCTACGAGCTGCAATATCTCTTCTCTCAGGTTCTCACATTGGATCTGCCTGGCGCTATCGTACATGACATATGCGTCTTCATCTTCTCTGATGTGCCGATACACTGACATATGGCTTGGCATATCTGGTGCAGTACATAAGCCTCTGAGGCTTTTACCTTCCATTAATCCAAGACATATTTTTTCCATAATCTGTTTAGAAATGCGTGGTTTTTTTCTTAGAGGTGTAACGGTCATGCAAAGCTCCAAATCCTCCAAACCCTCCATAAAAAGCCCAGCCGCAGCAGTATGAGGCTAAGGTAGTCTGATTAGAATGAATGGGACGCGGCTGGGTTTAGTTCAGGGAGGTTAATTACGCTGGCAATCAAATCTGATCAGGTGTAGCGTCACGGAAAAGATTGCCAGCTGCAGAATGAACACCAGATCAATACCTCACACGCTTTTGCTCAAATGAGACATCAAGTCTAGTATACTATGCGCTGTACTACATTTCGCGCATTGGCGCAAGCACTATGTAATATATTGTTATATGGCATGACATTTACTGTCAAATAAAGCTTGTTTTTTTACTGTCAAAAGTATTGTGCTAAGATTTCATCATCTTGCGCTCGTATTTTGTACCACAACCTAATGAGTGCATCTGTGTAACGACGTTTTATCTGCCTACCATCTGTAAGCCCTTTTACGTCTGCCAGCTTTTTCCATTTTGGGCCACGCTCTCTAAATGCAGCGCTATGCGCCACTGCCCAAACAATTTGCCTATCATCTTTGTCCATCATCTCGATGGTTAGAAAGAGTGCGCGCTCGTATGCGTCAATCTGCACTGGCGTAGCTTTGGGCAAGCCTGGTTTATACTCACTGTAACCGTATGCGCTCCACTCCTGCGGGTAGTCTGGCCATGCAGACATCTTCTGCTTGCGAAATGCTGGTGGTAGTTTGCGCTCTGTTTCCGCCGCTTCAAAAAAAATATCTGAGAGCTGGCTTACGTCAGGGTTATCCACAGAAAAATCTCCTGAAGGAAAAATTACCCATATGATACGTATGAGATCTGATATAAGCGCGCTTTTTAGCGGCGCGCTTTATCAGATAAGTTGTACAGATATGAGCGCAGATCTGAGCGCAGATATGATACATGTCTTAACGCTTCGCGATTTTAAAAACACTGCAAAAAATCAGTCAACCCCTTAATTTTATCCACACTCCGTGATGGATCTCAGTGGTCTTTAATCTCCGCTGATCGTTCAATTTTTTTTAAAGGTATCCATTCTTTTGCCCCGATAACGCGCGTGTGTGTTACTTCATCGTCTTCATCAACCAACAATTCTTTCTCGCCAGCTTTCATTTTTTTTTCGCGATACTCTTTGTAAATTGCTTTGCTGTTGAGAGACAGCTGAAACCGGCGCATCAAATGATTGATCTCATCAAAAAAGTCTTTGTCTTTGTCGTTGTTCCAGTGCTCACGATATTCACGCAGCGCTAGGATTACTGTCTGTGTCTCTTCTGTTGTCAGGTTCATTTTTTCTTCCTTTTCATTCCCAGCCTGTGAAGCTTTCCAAGTACAGCTGCGCGGCTGACACAGCCTAAAATTTCGGCTATCTCACTGCCTGAATACCCTTGCTCCCACAATTTTTTCAACTTAGATACACGTTTATCTGTCCATTTCATGTCAAACCCCCAACGGATTGCAGTGTTCACAACGCTCTTGCATACCTACAGGCTCATATGCTTGATATTCTGCCGACACCCGCACCATCTTTTCTGTCTCAATCCATCCGCTTCCATCACAATGCTCGCAGTGCGAAGCAATCTTTAATTCTATATCTTTTATAGCTTTGTGCAGGTTAAGCACTTGACCAGCCATTCCAGCGTTGATCGGCCCTGAGAAGAGCGCTGCCTTTTGACCAAGCACGTGCAGCGAAAACCATGCACCGTCCCTCTCATCATAAGACACATCAAATTCCATATGCTCGATCTGATGCTTAGTCATCCAACACCACCTGCCCGGTGCCTTTGCACACCATGCACGTCACTGGCTCTACAAGTCCATCACCTCCGCGATACTTCTCTGGATAGGTAACAAACCAGACCTCATCACGCTCGCCGTAGCCACCGCAGTGCTTGCAGCGTATGAGGATTGGCTCTTGCTTCACATGATCACCTGTAGCTTCAGCTTTGGCTTTAGGAAGAGGTACACATCCTCGATGCTTTTGCACATTGCCCAGGCAAAACCAGCTTCCATAATCTGGTCACGCATTCGCCTTTGGTTTTCATTCATCCGCCCCTTGGGACCTTTAAGTTCAATAAAGATGGCTTCGTTGTGACCGCTCGATGTACAGTTCCCCGGACAAAACAATTCAAGATCCGGCCAGCCGTACTTGGTCCCCATCTTTTTAAGGCGATTGATGTAACTTACGTGTCGCTTTCCTTCGTTAGGGCTGTGATGAAAGACGCACCCAGGCGGCAGGGCATACTCTAGGAACGCAACAACATCTTTTTGCAGATCGTCCTCACTGCTTTGCAATGTAGAAATCATTGGGCTGCACCGCTCCATGTGTAAGCTTTATGATCCGTAACATATGCTCCTTAGTTGGTATAACTTCACCTCGACACCAGCGGCTCGTCATTCGGCTGTGTCCGACATCTAGAACTTGAGACAGCTTGCCATAAGACCAGCCTTTCTCTTTTCTATACTCATCAAGTGTCATAACACCAAATGTAAATTTATTGACATAATTTGTCTAGTCATTTACGAATAATAAATATTGGACACAATATGTCAGGGTTAGTAGGATGCGCGTACAAAAATATAAAATTGAAAACGATAATGATACCGACAATATTATGAATAATCTTGAACTTTTAATTAAAAAAAGCGGCTACACAAAAAGTGAATTTGCAAAGCTTCGGGGGATAACACCAGCAACACTTAGTAGGCACATGCACGGTCATATTGATATGACGGTTGGGGATGCGGAGCGCTATGCAGAGCTTCTAAATTGTGATCCGGTTGCAGTGATGTTTAAGAGCACACCAGTGCCCCATATTGCTTCGACATATTGCAAATCTACGCCCTCCGTCACGGGCGAAACACAAGACAAAAATACAACTGCAATTATTAAGAGAGTGCTGCACACCGTACCCCAATATGAATTTTTCATACCAAATTTTCACTTTTATGATATGTGTGCCGTAGAATGGGTCACTGAAAATGCACACACAGATCAAGAAGGTCTATGGTACGGTTGGGACGGTGCAATATCATTGTATCCCATAAAACCAATAAAAGAAAATATCGTTCATAAGGCCAGTTTTCAGGAACGCAGTCTCATTAAACTTTGTAAAACACATTTAATCTGTGGGCATGAACAAGACCTTCTTACGGGCATGGTATTTCCCCAGCCAGGCGGTTCTTTTACAGTTCACTGTCCTGAGACGAATACCTTGATTGAAAAGATAGAAATTGTATGGGCTACACCCCTGATTTCTGTGATACACCGGCCTGATTTACGAGGCATCGTAAAACAAAAGGTGTAAATTATTTCCATGTCGTGATTCATAACTTGACATAAAAAGTCTGATGATCCAATTTATCCCAGAAGTTTTTTTCTGGGGTCAGCATGTTTCATTCCACGCCAAGCTGGGCGGCGCGCCACAAATATTTTCATCACAGCAATCCGCGATCTGGAGATCGAGCCAAAAAATTGTTTGAAAAGACACATGTGCGCCCGTCAATCGAGTGGGCGCGATATGTCCTTAAAGATGAAACGCGCGAGGCAGAACACGAGCAAGCTGCATCGATACTGCGCAGCTTCACAGTAGGACGCGGCTCAGCCGCAATGGAAGCAGGACGCGCAGTGCAAGACGCATGTGATCTACACCTCGTTCCAGAGACAGATACCGGCCAGACGTTAAGCGTTACAGAGGCTGCGCTGGTCGCCCAAGATAGAATGCGTAATTACATTCCGAAGGATTGGACCCCAGCAGTCTTAGAAGACGATATGCTGCGCAAAGAGAAGTACGTTGATGAAATACCAATGGTCGTTGAACATGCGGTCCTGGGCCTGAGAGAGGCTATGAGGCACGACAATCAGATCATTGGAGAAACACAATACATCAACATGCTGCCATCTAACCTTCTGCCTCACAACACTCTGCCAGACTATGGGCGCCGTGGCGACCTCAAAACAAAATGGTCTAGGCCATCCCGCAAGCCACTCGCAAATATTGAAAATAAAACGACGTGGGCAAAAGCATCTCTGCCATCCAGCCTGACAGGAATGTTTGACATGAACAACGTCTATCAGGCTGCGGGGTTCTACGCACTGAATGGACGTCAGCCGCCGTTCCTAGTTTATGCCAACGCGCATGATTACCGTGTCTTCGATCAGAATAATACCCCAGAGCTGCGTCCGCAATTCCTCGAAGAAGTAATCCGCGACATCGCAATGAGGCACAAAACCACAGAGAACATTTTAAAACAAGCAAGTAACAAACAAGATTTGTTAAGCCTGGTGTCACCTGACTTTAATGCTCTGCATTGGCAGGAGCCGCCAGCTTACATCGACGAAGCAAAGAGGATGTGGGGCTTGGCCGTCTGATGCAAAGTGAAAATTATTCAACAGCTGTGCGCGCATTCATTAAAGCACAAAGCGAGATGGGCAAAGCTGCAAAGAGTGCCAAGAATCCATTTCACAAAAGCGTATATGCTCCGCTCGATGAGGTTATTGATACAGTCCTACCGCCATTTAACAACAATGGATTTGCGCTGATGCAAGTGGGTGGAGCTGATGAGTACGGTCAGTTTGTGTCAACTCAACTGGTCCATCAAAACGGTCAAACGTTTCAGTGTAAAATTTACGTGCCATCACAAACCTATGACAAGGGTCAAGGCAAAGCTATGCCTATAGATATGCAGGGCCTGGGGAGTGCGATCACTTACGCCAAGAGGTATGGGATACACGCGCTCACGGGCCTTTCCACCGAGGATGACGATGGAAACCGCGCAACAGGACGAATGCGGAACATGGACGCTGCGCACGATCACGCCGTGCGTCAAGAACGTGGGGAATTGGCTCATAGTTCCTCGCCAGGCGGGAGCGGCTTTGCGATGACTGCTAATGCTCCCGCCAACGATATTCCTTGGCCAGAGCCAGAAGATCCAGCTAAACGTTGGCAAAACTGGATGACCAGTACAAAAGACAAAGTCAGTAAAATGACGGCGACCTGGCAAATTAAAAAGCTGGGCGAAAAAGAAAATGACAAACTTAAGTCATTGAGGCAGTTCAATAACGAGTGGGCGAATGAATTAATAGCGTACATAGATGTCCGCTGGGATCAATTAAACAACGGAGAAAGATGATGCCCCACTTCTCAAAAGGTACACATACATTTGAACAAATAGACACATCAAAGCACTATCGGCTGACCGGCTGGGTGAACATGCCCACGAAATGGAATGATGCTGAGAAGCGATATGAACCGCGCACGGCCGAGCAAATTGACGCGCAAAACCAAATCTATGATTTGATGAAGCAAACTGGCGCAGGGATACAAGTTGTCGTGCATGAGCGCATGGATGGGCTGGAAGCAAAAGATTTTCCCGTCAAGCATCGTATCACATTATATGTAAACAACTACGACAATTTAAATGCGAACCAAGCACCAGCTGAACCCTCACTTAATACTAAGACGGGGTGGGGCTGATGGCGGGATCTCTGCTCACCATGACAGAGGCAGCGCAAGCATTGTTTGGTCAAAACGATGACAACGCTCGCAAGCGCGCATTGTATTTCTTAAGAAAAAACGACATCAAACTTATTAAAAGTGGCAGAACTTGTTTAGTGCGCCGTGATGTGCTTGAAAAATATTTTGGCGTCAATCAAAATATCGCAGACAGCTTGTCTACGGCTTCCGTATCCTCGCCAGATTCACATAGCCAGTGACCATAGGTTTGCTGAGTGATTGCGATGGTCGCGTGTCCCATGTATGACTTCACACGATAAAGATCATCTCCGTAAGCCATAAGCAGCTTAGACGCATAGTAGTGTCTGAGGTCATGCCAGCGGATACGCTCTACTTGAGCGGCGTCACAGGCTCTGTGAAGCGCCTTTAAATATTTATATGGCATACGCAGTGTGCCGACGTTGGAACAAAAGACCAGCGCTTCTTTATCGTTTGGACGTCCGCGACGAATGTAAAGCTCTTTCAGCGCTTGTACCATATCGCGCGTAAGCGGCACGGTGCGCTGGCCCGACTTCGTTTTGGTCGTGCCGACCTTTCTCGTCTTATGCTTCACCGAGCGCGTCACGTTCACTTTGCTGTTGTCTAAATCTAAACATCCCCAGGTCAATGCGCGCTGCTCGCCTTGGCGAAGCCCAGTTGTACAAGCGAAACGCATGGTTAGCTGCCATTCAGGCGTCATCTCGGCCATGATAGCGTCAATGACTTCTGGGGCTATGCGCTTCGCTTTGTCACGCTCTGCGCGCGCTTCATTGCCTTTGCGCTCAACGCCGGTAAGCGGATTGGTTTCACGACAGCCCCTTATCAGAGAGTACATGATCATTTGACCAACAGATGTTAGGATATTTTCAACAGTCTTTTTGGTGCGCTTGTTGCGCAGCTGATCCATAACGTCGAAAGCGACCATGCCTTTGGTCAGATCTCTTACCTTCATGTCTTTGATTTGACCGCCATCAACTATAAGGCCCACAAAAAGTTTTGTGTGACGCTTTCGATCCTCAAGACAAGTTTTAGATTTCTCACCGTTCTTATGTTCATTCTCAAGCTGCAAAATGTATTTTTTTTGCAGCTCACCAAATGTCCATTTCCAAGTGTCTGAGCTGCGCGCTTCTGATGTGTGTTCGCGTTTAAGTTGTTCGATGAACTGCTGCGCCTCAGATTTCGTGCTGTAGTAAGTCCGTGTGCCACAATGCAATACAAACCTTGTATCGACGCACCAAGCCGCCCTGCCGAGCTTGGCTTTTGACTTAATGTATTTGGGTGCAATTGACAGCATAAAATATCTCCGTTGACTTGACGCTACGTGTCAAGGACTAGGACATTTTATGTCAATTATCAACAAAAAATCGGGAAATCCCCGCGCCTCCTGCCATTTCTACGGCACTGAGTGCGGCACTGGGAGCACCTCAAAAAGGCTAAGTTATTGAATTGCCACAGAAAAAATGGCGCGGTTGACGGGGCTCGAAACCGAAATAATTTCTCCCCACATCGTCTTACATCGTCATTATAACCTTAAATCGTCTTATTAAAGACGATGACGAAACACTGGCGGCGATACTGACGGGCACCCATTCGGCACCCTGGTGCCGTGATTCGGAAAACTAGAAGCTAACCCTCGTACCAAGCTTTGACATTAAAACAAGGACACGCTTTTTTAGCAAAGTCATTGTGCCCAGCCACCTTAGTAATCGGATGATTATCCTTCAAGTCATCGATCACTTTTCTCAGTGAAGTAATCTGAGCCTCCGTAAAATGTTCCAAAGGATCATCATCAGCGCAGCCGCCCCTGCCCCCGACAAGTGCTATGCCCACACTATGTTTATTCAACCCTCGCGTGTGCGCGCCAGAGCGCTCAATCGGTCGACCACTTGCGACATCACCATTTCTGTGGATGACAGTGTGATACCCAATGTCGCTCCACTTGCGCTCTTTAACATGCCAGCGCCTGATTTCTTTTACCACATCATCAGCGCTTTTATCGGCGTACCAGCTGGGATTTGTGGCGGTGCAGTGAACGACTGCAAGGTTTATTTCTCTCATTTCTTAACTCCTAAGAATTGTTTAAAACCTCGGATGCCAAAGGAGGCACTTATCGCAGTCAACAGGGCGTACATGTACCAATCCGGCGCTTTCTGAAGCTGGGTAAAACCATGCTCGACAACGCCCTCTAAGCCTGGGATGAAGCAAAGGATCATGGGGATGCTCAAAACAATGACAAAAAATTCGTCCTTCCATGAGCTGCCTGAGTTCTGAGCCATGATGCGCTCCCAATCCGCTATCGATGTTTCTTTCGACAGCATGATCTTTGCCTTGGCCTCTGCTTCTGTTAACTTTAGCTGCGCTTCGGCTGCTTGCTTCTGAGCCTTTGCGTTTAGCCATCCCCCAGCAAGCTCTGTTAAGCCACCTAATAAAGCTTGTATCATTTTTTCTCACTTCCCAACCAGACCGCGAAAGCGCCGGTCATCGCACCACTACAGACGCTAATCATAGCTGATTGTTGTGTTGAAATAAGCGGCAGCGACATACCCCATTCTAAGACGCGAATATACATGATGGTCATTACCAACATCATAATGCGCGGCATAAGCCGCCACTCTAAGATGCGCTCAAAGGCTACAGTCATATTTTCACCTCAAAAATGTTGCTCCATAAATCATAAGCGAAACGCCGAGCAAAAATATTACAACGCCGCATATGATCGATATGGCCCAGAAATATCGATCTCTTCGTCGCTTCTCTTCTTCAATCGCTGCCTTTTGACGTTTGCGCGCAGCTGCCATTTCGGAAACAACGGTGTCCCAAAACCCGACCGGCCCGAACAAACGGCAAGTGGACTCTAATTGTGTCATTGCTTCCTTGTACTTTAATTTAGCGGTAGCAATCTCCAGGCCCTCGGCTTGGGAGCTGCTCAACCGACCAAGTGGACCTTTGTGTTTACCCAACTCGGCTGCCTGAATGGCTGCATCAAGTTCGCCTAGCTTTGCAAACCTGGGCAGTAAATCCGACATATCTTTACCAGCGGTGATGGCAGTACTAATTGACCCAGCAACCGTGGACACGGCGCTGGCCAAGGCCAGTACTTCGATAGGCATCGCGCATCCCCTAGTAAAAAGGTTATCCCGTATACATGCTTGCTAAGAGTAAAATTATGATGGCCCCTGCACTGCCAATCATAATGCTTTCCAATCTCCGCATCCGAGTAAGCACTTCTTCAGTCATTACTTCGAGTTTAATTACGCGCTCACTTAGTTCATCTATGCGCTTGTGAGCTGAGTTAACTGTGCGCTTATCCACTTGGTTTCTCCGGCCATGTTACGTTATGAGGAAAGCCAGATTGCTCTGGAATTTGTCTTAAGTCACCACGATAATTATACCAGCTCAACGGGACATCTTGGCCCAGCTCTTTTGCTCTGACGGTGACCCAATCACTTTCAGTTAAAAGCTTGTCGCGTTGTGTCCGAACGCTTGCAGCTACGGTTGCATCTAGTGTAGCTTGATATGCTGCTTCATGTTGAGCTTTTGTAGTTGTTACACCATCTATTGTGGTGTCAGCAAACATATCCCTTGCCACATAATTTTCAACCCAATTACCATTTGAGTCTTGCTTCACACCATCACGTACAGATGTTTGATACTGACTTACTGTGGCAGCAGGACTTGGTAAAACTGCATCTAAATTTAATGCGTCTAATGTACTGCTGTTCCACACTCTGGGCAGAGACATATTAGGATGTGCAGCTTTCCACTCAGACTGAGTTTTTACCTCCCCCGTTGTACGATTTCTATATTCTGCCATTTTTAAAAATCTCCTGTGCAGTCTTTTGCTATGCAGCTATTGCATAAAAAATGTAAGTGCCATCAGTGAAATCATCTGTAATAGTAAAGCCTGTTGAAAGAGGGTCTATTAAATCTGTGTTGGTAACATGTCCTGCATTATCATTAAGTAGTAAATAAGGATCATTACCCGAAATTATTCCTCTTGTAGAATCCCAAACGTACCAACCACCCGTTGAGTCTGTACGTTTAAGTAAAACAAACTTAGCTCCTGAAGAAAATCCACAGTCCACGTTTGTTGTTCCGGAGTGAGTCACAGAACCTACTTTGCTTACCCCCGCAAGTGTGGCAAAAAGGTAAGCTACATGACCTAGATTATTTTCATTGACGTCATTTGAACTCCCAAGTGTAAACACAGTTGAACTTGGGGTTGTACTGTTCCACGCAGAAGTGAGAGTAGCAGATGCAGCATCTGTGTTGAGTACAAGCACCTTAGTATTTCCTAATGCAGAATGATAAATTCTCCAATCACTGGAATAAGGACGTTGCTTTACCCACATCATTTCTGGAACAACACCAAGATTATGATTGATTGTATTACCTGCTGACCCATTGCCGTTGTAAGCAACCACATCGAAATAGCCAGGTGCACGACGCCACATCCAAGAGTAGTAGCCAGAAGAAATATAATACTGATAGTGCCCGTTCATGTAGTCCCATGTTTGGTCAGTATCAGCATTTTCAGCATTAGTGCCATGTGTTTGAAGATATGGGTTTCCTCTCAAACGATCTACGGCTCTCCATACGTCTGATCCAGTTTCTCTCCACAAAGCAAAGTCTGTTGGAAAACCTGAAACATAAGCAGGGTCTGCATTTGTAGTTTGAACAACATTAAACACACTAGACGCTGCGGTTGGTGTAGCCATTGGACCACGGCGGATTGCTATGTAGATGTAGGTTTTATTGTCTCCCATGTAGGAATTAGTGGCAAGTTTAAATCCCGTGCTGGTCATTTGAGGCCAATTTGCGCCTGTATTACTTCCTGTGCTTTCTGCACCTGATGAATTTGTCTGTAAGTTTGACTGATCATTTACATTCCAGCCACGCATAATGTCCCATAGATACCAGCCAATAGTGGAGGTGGCAGATTTTATTAGAAGCCACTGAGGTTCAAAACCAAGATCAATAGTGTTACCAGAAGAGCTAGAATGTGTAAAACTACCACACTTAATTATATCTTGATCTGCACCATCTCCGTAGCCACCATCATTATCGTTGTGCGCAAATATGTATGCAACGTAATCATATCCGTTACTATTTGTTATCCCGTTTACCGTAAATGCGCTGCTCGTCGGTGCTGTATCACCCCAGTCTGGCCGTGTGTATGCCTGTAGTGTGCTTTCTAAAAATAAAGTTTTTGTTTCGCCAATTCCACGATGATAACAATACCAGCTGTCAGTTCCGTTAGTTCTTTTTACAAAGATTGAACCAACGGTGCCATTAATGTTATGACTTATACTTCTGTTTGTTGCGTTGTCGCCGCTCCAACGTTGAATGTCAAAAAATTTAGGGGCTTTCCGAAATGTCCATGAAACATAACTGTCACCT
>VMHT01161370.1_pt1 | contig 32677 bp, 40 predicted proteins | sample 4693611 | NCBI WGS metagenome assembly VMHT01 (sample SAMN12280063, study PRJNA550983) | marine metagenome | isolation source: seawater sampled from same location over 5 years 0.02-0.2 micron viral filtrate | place: USA: collected off the coast of southern California halfway between the port... ...
ACAAACTAATCCCAAAATCAGTATCTTACAACGATAAACAACTCTATATCACGAATAACAAGGGTTTAATAACATTCAACCAAGAAGAACATATGTCAGACCAAACTTTCCAAGACTACTTTGACATATACGTTGGGCTAGTCTCCGGAAAAGAAGAGGTATATAAAAATAAACAACTCGGAAACATAGAAGTCCTCAACGGTGAAAATAAACTAGACAAATACATCTACATAGAAAAATACCCGACTGAGAACACACAAACCAACAATATCCTACTTCAACACAAAAAACAACTCATTGAACGGAAAATAAGAAAATTTAACGAAGAAAATTGGTTTGAATGGGGAGCACCAAGAAATATCAATACGATGAAGAAACATTTAGGAAAAGATTGCATCTACATCTACAACCTAACCAGAAATCCCAAAGTAGCTTTCAAAGGAAACGTCTCTTACTTTGGCGGTAGTCTATTAATACTTATACCAAAACAACCATGCGACTTAGAAAATGTATTAGCGTATCTAAACAGTAATACATTCAAAGATAATTTCATGTTCTCGGGAAGATTTAAAATCGGACACCGACAAATATCAAATTCACACATACCCCAGTATATTTTCTAAACATAATCATTTTTTATCCTTCATATATATAAATGTGTGATGAACTTGATAATGCTTTATGCGAACCAGGAAAACCATGGTCCGCATGTATGAAAGACGAAAAATGTAAAAACTCAACCGTCTACCAAAGATTATATGACCCAAAATACAAAGGTTGTATAGAAAATACAGAATGCGCCACCTGCTGCCCATATGGTAGCAGAAACGCACCCATGGAAAAAGCATGTACGGGGGGTAGACAATGGAAAGATTGTAAATGGGACAGAGAAGACGGAAAATGTATCAGAAAAGAAGACGGACATTTCTTAAACAAAGAAGATTGCGACACCCACTCAGGAGCATGCTACGACGCATTAAAAGAAAAATGTGGTAGATTCATCAACAACTGTTCTCATACCGATGGAACAGAAACAACAAAAAGCTCATACGAACAACTACAAGAATGCCTATACGGTGATAACTACACCAATAGATACGAATCTTTCCTTAAAGGAAACATAAGCACACAACCAGAACTTGAAATACCAGAATGTAAATACTCCACAAACGTCGTAAATCGCTTTATCAAAACAGCATGCGGAAAAGAATTCGTCGGAAAATGCGACTGTAATTACCCAGGGGAAGTATACGCAGCCTACAATGGCGGCCCTTCTACATGGGTTGATAACTTAGACTACTGCTACGTTGCTAACGCAAACAGACAAAAGGCTTGGTGTGATGGATGGATAGACTCCCATGGATTATGTAGAGGAGTATTTCACGGTGCCGTCATATACCGAAATTTACCAAGAACATCATGTACCAATCAAGAAAATTCATACTTCTGTAATACTGCTACACACCAAGGCAGACGAGGTTTTGAAAAACAATGTAATTGGAAGGGACCCAAAAACCCATTCCCAACCCTACCACTCGGTTATGATTGTATGAATACGGGACACGGACTAGAATGTGTAGGCGTTACCAACTACACAAGAGATGGACGTCCAGAGTTTACATCTGTCAGAACAGTCGATGGTCTTACCTTTAACGACCCAGGGGGTGCCAAGAAAATGTGTGAAGAATCATGTAAACCTGAGAAAGATTCAGAATGGAGAACCCAACTCAATTAGAACTACCGGACTTAGGCTTCGCCCCCCTACCGGACTTAGGCTTCGCCCCCTACCGGACTTAAAATCATATTTTTACAAATACAAAATATGATTAACAAAGTTATATTCTCCCAAGAAGACAACTGCTACGTATTCAACTGCCCGCACTGCGATAATCTAATACAAGTAGAAAAAAATCAAGTAAACTGTAAAATATTCAGACATGGCCAATATAAACAGAACGGCGAACAACTACCACCCCACAGTTCTAAACAACTCTGTGATGAACTATTAGCATCAGGTACCATACACGGGTGCGGAAAACCTTTCAAACTGGTCCCAGACGAACAAGGAATCATCACAACCGTAGAAATATGCGACTATATCTAATTGTCGTCTACACACATATTTGAAATTGATTTATAGCATATATATTATAGATACAATAAAAATGCCTACAAAATCAGAATTAGGACAGTTTTATACAACTAATTTTCAGTATATTCTACAGAATATGTATATTCCATCTGACATCACCAAGATTATAGAACCATTTGTAGGAAATGGAGACTTACTCAACTTTATTCCAGATAAGTCTAATTATGAAATAGAAATATACGACATCGAGCCAAAAATTGAAGATACTATAGAAGAAGATACACTTCTCAATCCTCCTGACTACGACAATAAATTCGTCATCACTAACCCTCCCTACCTCGCAAGAAACAAAAATACTAACAAAGAAATTTACGATAAATGGAAATGTAATGATCTATACAAATGCTTCATCCTACATCTTATCAACTCAAACTGTAAAGGAGGAATCATAATCATACCCCTCAACTTCATCAACTCTATCAGAAAAAACGACTTTGAACTCAGACAAAAATTCACCGAAAAATTCCACATAGAATCAATCAATATCTTCGAAGAACAAGTCTTTGACGACACAACTTACGCAGTATGTACCTTACAATTCACACCCATAACAGAAAAACCCAAACCCACCAACATATACATATACCCATCTAAAACAAAAATTACTACCTGCTTCACACAAGAAAATAACTTCACTATAGGAGGGGAAATACATAACTTACCAAACAACCCAGACATCAAAGTTGAAAGAGCAACAAAACTAACAAAAAACAAAGACAATATCACAAACATACTTCTCAAATGTATAGACGATAACATAGACAAACAACTCGGCCTTAGCATAGACAAACAATACATAGACAACACCGAAAAACTATCCGCCAGAAGCTACGCAACACTCGTTATAACACCAAAATTAAACAAAAAAGAACAAGAAGAATTAGCAACAAAATTCAACAACTTTGTCAGAGATAAACGGAAAGAATACAACTCACTATTCCTAACAAACTACAGAGAAAGCAACTCCATAGCAAGAAAAAGAATATCATTTGAACTCGCATTCAAAATATGTAATTACCTACTTTCATCCTAATCAAGAGATATATTTTTATTAAATATATCTCAACATAATTTATTATACCAAGACCAAAATTTTTTCATATCACCAATATAAACCCTATCAATAACATCAACAAACTTTTCATCCAACTGAATATCATTCAATGAAGCTTGATTCTCATCAAAATTCTTATACGTAAATTTATATCCCTGATCACCATCAATAATATTCACAAAATAAACATTATTACCAGGATTATTCAACAAATACATATGCTGACATATCAAAAAATGATACACCTCCCTAATAGAACGAGTCTGAGCACCCCCAGAATCACATATCATCTTAAAATTAGCATAAAAAACACTACCCAAATTCTCCCAAGTTCCATCAAAATCCTCCGTATACTTAAAACCACCACGCTTCGTTAAAGGTTTAGTCTCCTCCTTCAAATTATATTCTATCACATCTAACCGTATATTTGTCTTAAACACCTCATAACCCAATCCCTTCTCCAAAAGAGCCCTTTGAAACTTCTCACATTCATTCTTCTTTCCACCCGTATACCATTCTTGCTCCTTTCTCCAAGTTTTTGTATGTAATTTTGATGAAATACATATATCATCCAGAGACAAAGATTTAATAATTTTTTTAATCAACGTATCAACAGACATTTTACAATTTAAAACACAATAATCCAAAATTTCATTTTTATATCTAACTCCTCTTTCTAAGACAACCATATAACACCAAACCAACAACCAAACACACAAACATAAATACAATCATAAGCAGTATCAAATTATTCAAAATTAACGTATAAAACTTTATCATATTCTCACCATCCTCACTCTGATCATTCAACTCAAACCGAGGAACATACCTATTAATAGTCCCCCAATCATCAGGAATAAACATATATTCCTCTTTCTTATCTATTCTACGATTATTCGCCTCCGTAGATATATATTTATACTTATCACCATATAATTTCTTCAATACACCATACTCCTTATAACCATAACCACCCGCTACATTATAAAAATTAACAACATTCAACAAATTTATCAAAAACTTATTCTTACTCAACTTTATCATAAAATTTTCAAACAAACTTACACACTTATTGATACAGGCAGTATGTAATATCTGAGAATTCAACACATCCAACTCATCCCGAGGAATACAATCAAAACACTGAATCAAACGCCTATTCTCCTGAGGAATAAAAAACAAACCACGATGTAGTAAAGTAGCCCTAAAAATTAAAATATCAGTCGCACCCAAAGTCAAAATCTTACTCTTACCAAACAATTTTACCATCTGACGAATACCCATATGAGGATGTTTATCACTACCAGGAATTAACTCCATATTACCACCATCCAAATAATTTAATACTGTATAAACAGGAACTTTCACATCATAGTTATCACTATGAATCTGTAAATCCCTATGAAAGGCAGCAGCATCATTAGCATTATTCTTATTACTTACTCTATACTTAGAATTTACCAAATCCGTACCAAGTTTAGTAGAAACTTTTCTAATAATAACATTGTCTATATACACTTCTAACTTATTATATAAAACCTTGTCTTTTGTAATATTTTTCCTTGCTTCATTTATATCTTCCAAAGGTATCACATTCCGCAAAATTATATAACCTTTCTTATCAATATCCCTTAGCAACATTTATTATTAAATATAAAAATATTTAAGAATTATAACAAATGAAATTCATCAAACAAATATTATCCTTATTTTTAATATGGAATACAAGCTCAGGGTTTCAAACCACAAACTTTGTTACCAATATACATAAATACCCAAACACACAACTTCAACTTACCAGAAGAGATATCATATCAAAAACATCTTCTTTCCTCACATACATAAACTTTGACGAAAAAAATGAAACACCAACAGAAATAGTAGAAACCCCATCCATAGTTTCAACCTCACAACTAAACATCAGAATCGTAGGCGAAATTACCGAAGAAAACTGCGCCAGATTAGGAGATGCCCTCATCCACTGCGACAACATGGCTAAACAAATCAAAGATGAAAACAATAACACAAACGTTATCTCAATACATATTACAAGCACCGGAGGTTCCCTAATGCCAACCCTATACATATGCGACCTCATCAAATACATTGATACAGAAGTACACACATTCGTTGACGGATATGCAGCATCATCAGCATCCCTAATATCAATATGCGGAGACAAAAGATTCATCACCAAACACTCCAGCATGCTCATCCACCAACTATCAGGAGAAGCATCCGGAAAATTCACAGAAATTAAAGACAAATACACCCACATGGAACAACTCATGAACAACGTCGCAGACATATACCTAACCAACACAAACCTCACACCAGAAAACCTCGCATACCTACTACAACACGACATATGGCTCAACTCAACAACTTGCCTACAACTAGGACTCATTGACCAAATTCTCTAAGGAATATTCACAGAAATATTATCAATCGCATCACTAATTCCTCCACTAGAAACATCATTAATATTATCCAACGTATTCTCTATACTCTCAAGACTACTCTTTAACGATTCTATCTCCTCCTGAGTAGGCATATTCGCCGATATATTATTCACACTACTTACCAACCCCGTTATCTCATCAGCGTTAGACAACGAATTTACAGTATCTATAATACCACTGTTATTCTTAATAAAAGTCTCCACTTCACCCTTGGCAACGTAAATCAAATATAACATTACACAGAGAATTACCAGAGATAAAACCACCGGAATCAAAATGGCGTAAAACTTTCCATTTTCCATTTATCATTATATTAGAAACTTTAAAATCGTTCAATTTTAAAGTCCATTTTGTTCTACGATATTTCTAAATTTTCATGTTTTATTACTACTTCAGTTTCTAATCTAATTAACATAACCATGCCAAACACAATTTGCCGGAGAATTAATACAACCTTTTTTATTGTTCTTATGACCCGTACATTCTATTAAGTAATGAGGCATATATATAATATTCCCACCCTCCTCATGAACTGATATACACGTGTCGGCCGGATATGGTATTGGTGCTTGAGGACCAGTCATTTGACAAGTACACCAACCTAAATTATTATCACATGTTCTACGCAAATATGTTCGTAAATTATCATCGAACTCAACCTGATTACTACATCTTAAATAGTTATTATCCGCATTAAACTTACCAAGTATACACGACCTCTTGGCAAAAAACTCCTCATCATTCGTACATGGTAAATTACCACACAACGATTCCATTTGCCCTAAACATTTAGAACAATTAGATAAACAACTATCCTTATCATCAAATATCCCGCTATCACTTGGTTTGCACTTACCATTAGAGTCACAACTCCATTTACAATTAGGCCAACAAGTCGCACAATCGTCCTCACATTCTTTCTTTGTTGAAAATGTCCCAGATGCATCTGAAATACACTTACCCGTACTCCCGGAACACTTCCACCTACATTTAGGATTTCTACCAAATCCACAATCACGACAATATAACACATCATTCTTATTACATCCTTGAGAACCCATAGTACAACCATAATCAACCATACAAGTCGAACAATCACACTTGGAATAATCAGGCTCAGGACACATACTATTCAAATAATTATTTATCGTAGTTAAATCCTTAACACCATTGTTATAACACTGATAAGGTGCCACATTCGCTCCACGAGAACTATAATCCCTCTTATAATTAATACAATAAGATAAATTATCACGCTGCTGCTTATTCATACATTGACGGTCAGTTTTTCCACATTTCTTTGATATCGCCTCTAAACAAGCCCTACTATTAGTAGAACTACAAGACGATAAACAATCACTCTCAGAACTAAAAATACCATCCGCATTCGCAGAACAGGTACCATCTTTATTACACAACCATTTACAAGGTAGATAATCAGGAGAACCAGCAGGTAAAGGTTCTTCACCCGCACACAAACGACAATTGTTCTTACCATAAGCATTACAACCTAAATCACCCATCTTGCAAGAAGTATCTATCATACATTCTTCATCGTTAACACAACCACAAAGATCATTAGTACTCATTTTATTATACTAAAAGTTATTTTACATAGATTTTTACATAGATTTTTAGTACGCAAGAAAGCCATACCCCGTAGAGTATGGCTTCCGAAGGGATTTTTATCTCTAAAATTACGCTCCTTGTACGCAAGAAAGCCATACCCCCAACACCACATGGGTGATAAGAGTATGGCTTTCTTGCGCCCAAAGGGATTCTATTTATGACTTAACACAATTCTTACAAACACCATCCGGATACTTTTTGTCAATTTCCGATATCTCCTTCTCAGATTTATCTTTCGACCAAATAATTCGCTGAAACCTCCAACACCCATTGTGCTCCATGTTTCCACAATATGACTCCCCACATCCCACACACTTGTAAGCACCGGGACATTCCCCGCACTCGGCACACAGTTTCTCCTTCACTTCACCTTTATTCACCTTACTTATCTCCTTTTTCCATTTTGCACGCTCACTTTCATCCAATTCCTTCCACATGATCATACATTTGGAATAGAACTGTTGAGAAGTTAGTCCAGGAAAATCATCATTGATTTTCTCCTTGTTATTCTGAATCCATACTTTGATACCAGACATTATCCTACTTTCGGATACCAAGTTGTCCCGAAAAATCAAGTTTATTTCAGGGATCCGGCATTCTACACTCCGAACCGGCTTGACATTCCCAATACCCCCAGTCATCAAGCCACCTGTCGATCAATTTTGGTTCTCCATTACAAATCTTTGGTTCGCCAACCCAAGGTTTATTATAATAAAGAGAACACAATGATTTCGCTTCCTCTTTAGTAAGTCCGCCTTCCGATGGTTTAGATGTCATCCCCAGGTCCTCCTGCGCGTTTTTACAATCATTCAAACCCAGAGTAGGCAGTCTATTCACGTTATAATATGGAACAAATCCACTACATAATGGCTTCTGATTCGGGTCAGCGGTTGGATCTAATGGATTTATCCTACTGGATCGTAGAAAATTTATCTTATGATATGTATTTGACATTTATCTTAATAAACATTTTTTATACACAAAATATCTATACCATACATTGAAAAAAAACAACTCAAAAATTAACTTTATTTGACTAAGGTACTTTACACTCAGTTCCTGGCTGACATACCCACTCTAAATATTCATTTTGATACGGAGTTCCATCACAAATCTTTGCGCTACCAATCCAAGGTTTATTATACCAACTAGCACACAACTCCCTTTTATTTTCTACAATTTCGTTGTGTGGGGTAGAATCTCTTCTATATTGAGGATCTCTGGGAAACACTTTGTCCGAACAATCATCCCAAAAATCAGTTTTGTTTCTGGGAAATCCAAGCCAATCAATATAAGCATCGCATGCTGGTAATTCTGCGGATGACCCTAAAAAATTAACCTTGTCGTATGAACTCTTTGACATTTATCTTAATAAACATTTTTTATGTACGCAAAATAGCCACACCCCGAAGAGTGTGGCTATTCGCGGGCCGCCTGCCTATTTCACTTCACCCCCAGTCCCCAACCCTAAGAGCTAATCTTCCCTACCACCTTGTCCCAATGACTACGCACCTCCCCATACACCCGACCCTTAGCCAACTTCGGCTCCATCCCCTTCTTGTCAAACATCACCACCGCACATCCCACCGCATCAGCCAACGCAGAGTGCGCCACACCACATACCGTCTCAAACGTTCCCTCCCCCAACCCCAAGTGGATCTTCCGACCCCGCAACGCAATCCGCTTTGGCTCCTTCAACAACACATTCACTATAACACTACACGTCAAACGAGGCAACCCAGTCGCCGTCCTCTCAGGCCACTCCTCCCCACTCAACTTCTCCACCGCATTCGGACAGTAGGGAATATCCTTATACTCCCGAATCACAGACAACGTATCCAACGTGTAGCGCACCTCCTTCGGCATCGCCAACCCCCACCGCCACATCTCAGCACACAGAAACTGGAAGTCGCACGAATCACCGTTGTGCGCAACCAACACACCCACATCACCATCATCACTCAAGAACGACTCCATCCACGTCAAGAACTCAACACCAACAACACTGAAATCCAACTCAGTCTCCAAGTCCTCGGCACTGATGCCGTGAACCGCCTGAGCCCGAGGATTGATTGGTACGGTTGTCCCAATCCGCTTGCTAAACTCCTTCCCATACACATCACCCCTCCCATTCACCGCTATGGCCGACAACTCAATGATGCGGTCCGCCACCTTGCTCACACCCGTAGTCTCTATGTCAAATATATAATACACCACCTTACCATCCACCTTCGGCAACGCCACGAACTTCTCCCGAACCACCTCCTCTTGCTTCGTCACAAACCTAAACGCATCCACCAAGTTGGAAAAGAACTTATCACACTTCACCTCGTTCCCCACCCCGTTCATAAACTCCTCATACGTCGGGAGTTCCGAGTCGTTCGAAGACTCACAACGCATCACCTCACCCTCAATCATCACAACTCCACTGAGACTAGGGGTAATTTTATTCTCCTCAAAATTCTTCAAACACTTCATTGGATTTAGCGGACTAGACGTCGGCTTCTGAGGCCCATTCCTCAGAAGCCGCAACAACTGCTTACACCACTCCTCATTCTTCCGAACACTATCCCACAACCTCGTCGTATCCGCAGCAGGAAACGCCTTTCCCATCACCATAGCAAACACAAAACTCACCATCATCTCAGTCAAGATAGACTGTATCACCACAATTAGCAACTTGGCCGCCATCATCAACAACAACATCTTGAGCACGACCTCATAGGTCTTCTCAACCGACACACCAGCAGGAACACCGCTCATAGCGGTGTGCTTCCCATTATTCGCAGAGTAGGTAGTATTCGTCATGTCCTAATTTACCCTACAGGGTTGCCCCAAAAAATCAAGTTTATTTTTGACACAAACTTCACCACGCCGGACTCCGTACGCAAGAAAGCCATACCCCGTAGAGTATGGCTTCCAATACGCCCCACCCTGAAGGTGGAGATGTTTATATTTTTGTTTATTTTTGTTTTGGTGTGTGCCCCAACCATCGCACACACCTGTCGCTGTCTTCACAACGCCCAGCCACCTAACCTACCTAGACAATCTCAACACGCAGATTCGTCCTACCACTCTTCATCGCCATCTCCAAAGCCGCCAGATACCCACTTGCCGAGACCCGCAACACCAACTCCTTCTCCCTCACCGGTTCCTTAACCACCGGCTCCTTCTCCAACTCCCTCACCGGCTCCCTAACCTTCTCCTCCCTAACCTTCACCTTCTCCTCCCTAATCTTCACCTTCTCCTCCCTCATCTCAACACCCTTAATACTCTCCCTAATAATACCATCCAACTCATTGGCCAACTTGTTCGCCTCCGACGCCTGACGCTGCTCCTCCAACTCCGCCAAGCGCTTCATCTGAAGCTCCTCAATCTCCTCCCGACTCGGCTGCTTATACACCAACTTCGGCTTCGGAACCCAGACACTGTTCTTGTCATCGTTCTTACCATCGTTCTTACCATCGTTCTTGGGAATATCAACCACCTTCGTCTCCACATTCTTAGGCGGAACCACCACCGGCATGTCCTTGCCAGTCCGCTTGAAGAAACACTCGTGAGTCTCACCCGGATGAAGGTGATTGCAAAACTTACCCGTGTTGTTAAAGTAAACACCCTCGTGGCTACGATGACAACGCACAAACCTACACCGGTCCCCAAAGAAACACTCCGAGATACGCAACTCCGACAACGTGTGAGCAAACCTACACCGGTCCCCATGCGGACACTCCTCACCCGTCTCCGTAGATCTACACATCCTCGTCTTCAGAAGATTCGCACCACCCTTCTTCTTGTCCTCCAACAACTCAAACGCCTTACTACGCTCCTCGTTAGACGAACCCACCACAAACCGCTCCTTGACATCCTTCTTCTTGAACACACCCTTCACCTCAGTCCAATCCGTCGCATTCTCCGTCTCCGTCTCCGTCTCCGTCTCCATCCCAGGCAAAGGAAAGCTAACATCACTAACCTTCGCCCCCGCAACAATAGGCACCACAACCTCCCCCACACTAGACATTGTTGAAAGAGTATCATCATCGATACTACTCTCATCATCATCCGCACGCTCCTCCCACGACTCATAGTCGTTAATAACAGCAACATTCGCCTCAATATTCGTCTGATTGGTGATAGACTCCATAATCCTATTTTAAAACTACAGACTTGACCCAGAAAATCAAAATTATTTTTCCCCATATAAATTCTACTTACACTTCTCGCCGTTTTCCCCTACCCGTGGTTCCACGAGGAGGGGGACCAGCAGGACCACATATATATGGGTCATCACATTTTGGGTTCCAATTACATAATTTGGAATCGCAAATTAAATCATTTTGAATCATGTCTTGACATGTTTGCGGCACACATTCGTCATGGGACTCTAACCATTTACAACCAATTACATCGTCACAACTGTTTTTATCTCTAACAGTCTTACACTTAGGCCAATCAGAAGTCTTATCACTACACCTCATAGCCCAATCATTTCCCCACCTATTTCCACACATATTATCCATAACGATATTATAAGCGTCAGTACCTGCAGGAGTCAGTTCATTCACCCTTGGACTAACTGCAAAATAATTAGAGGATAATTTAGTACGAAGATCGTTAGGAGGCTTCTCACAAGTCCATCCTAAAGTTTCCCAACCACTTTTATCAGAAAAATCATACTTCGAACCTGAATTCATATATAGTCTACATCCTTTTGGACTGACTAATGCGGCACGACAACCATCAGAAAATGTATCACTCGTACAATGATAAAATGCTGGACGAGATAGTGAGTCTCCAGAATTGTCAGGATAATAACCAACATAACCACCGCAATTTTTATCTCCACCGGTAGGTACTATTTCTTCACAAGAAGAAGGTTTCTTGCCATCTTTATTTTGAACTTTCATATTTGTACTACAATCTGGTTGTAGAGCCCATTGGTATGGATAGTAAGGATAATCAGCCATTTATTTATTACTCACAATATTGTTTTACTTTTTAAAACAATATCTAATTTTTAGGACAGTCATCATAGTCATCACACTCCTCACCATTCTCACACATCCATCTCTCACACTCATATACCCCCTTAGTATTGTCCCAGCAACCTGGCTTTTTCACATTTGATACTCTACAGTTGTGCTTATACCCAACCCAAGGATTTTTACTTAATTTGGCGCATGCAGCGGCAGCAGATGACTTCGGTGATGAATAACCGTAATCTTCACACCCATCACCAACAGGAATTCTTAGATGGCTATCAGGACCAGCAACACAACATTGCTTTCTTCCACTCCCCGACTTCAAAGTAAAATTATAATTCACATACGAATTTGGATCTTTAACTCTTTGCATTTATTTTAATACAAAGAATATTTGTACGTAAGAAAACCACACCCCGAAGTGTGTGGTTTTCAATACGCCCCTACTGGGGTTGGTGATGTGTGCCCCAACCATCGCACACACCTGTCGCCATCTTCATGACGTCCAGCCATCTAACCTACCTACGAATCTATAATCTCTACCCTAATATTTGTCTTCCCACTCTTCACAGCCATCTCCATCGCCTGAACAAACATCTCCTTCGGAACACGCAACACTATTTCTTCATCCGCCTTCGGTGGAACCTCCTTCGGTGGAACCTCCTTCGGTGGAACCTCCGCCTTCGGAGTAGGATGTGAGAAACGACACCGAACACCATGCCTACAAGGAATACCCTTCACCACTGACTCACACACAGGAACCACCTTCTCACTAACCACCTTCGGTTTCGCCCTCGTCCAACCCTGACCAGGAACATTCAATTTGCTCATGTCCCACCCCCGAGGGGCCTTAACCGGAGACGCCTTAACCGGAGACGCCTTAACCGGAGACGCCTTAACCGGAGACGCCTTAACCGGCGTAGGCTTCTTCAACCCCGTCCGCAAGTAAAACGCATCCCGTTCCTCATTCGGATGAATGAAATTACAGACACGCTCACCACAGTTTTTGTAGCAACCACCAACACACTCAACTCGCCGGCACTCAACACCAAACACACACGGAGCAACCACCAACTCTTCCAGAGTGTGAGCAAACCGACAGCGAACCCCATGCCTACACACCGTCCCCATCTCAACAGACTTACACATACGAGTCTTCGTCAGAGTCTTCTCAATCTCCTTCTTGTCCGACAACTTCTCATGTGCCACAGTCCGGGTGTCTACCTTAACTGGAGTCTGCTTACGCATCGTCTCCCGATGACTCACCTGTCCCATCTTCAACACCATAGGCACACTCTTCTTTACAGACCGCCTCACCTCAGTCCAAGAATCCCTCTCCGCCTTCTTCTCCGCCTTATCCTTCTCAATCGCCGCCGCCGCTGCCTGCTCAGCAATGATACGCTCCATCTTTGTTGTTTTGTCCTGAATAATCTTACCCGCAACCATACCCACAACCTCTGCCATTGCCTCCGCTTCCGCCCGCTCTTCCTCCACCTCTAGAAGCTTAGTAGCTTCAATCATATTGAACTCCTCCGAATCCTTACCAGCCTCTATCCACGCCATCCGAGCCTCGTCCTCACTAACCTTTTCAACTATGACTGATTTTTCAATCTTCATTACAGAAGGAACCAGCACACGAAGCCGAGACTCCATACCCAACTCCATCTTCCTCTTCATTGCCGCTTCCTTCCTCCTCTCTGCACGCCGCTCAGTAATCACCTTCTGATCTACCTCCGCAGCATACCGACCCCGAGACTTACCACCCCCATTACGCCGATGTCCCAACGACGTCGCCTTGAACACCTTCTCCTTCCGAGCCTTGGCATCAAGCTTGGTCTTCTCCTCCGCCTCCGCCCTGAGCCGCCGCTCCTTAGCCGCCCGAGACTCAGTAGGTAAGTGTGCTACCACCGCCTTGAGACGCAACTCCTCCTTCATCTTCTCCTCGGCCATCCGCTGAGCCGCAAGCCGGTCAGCCAACTCCTTCTCTTCGATCTCCTTCTTCACCTTGTCTGCCGCCGCAAACTTCGCTTCCATCATCGTCTTGAACGAACTTGTCTTCGCCGCCAACTGAACTGGTTTCGCCAGCACAGTCATTCCACCGCCAACCTTATCCAACGAAGGTTTCTCAGACACGCAGGTCCGTGATAGGAATGAGTCATACTCAACATCACGGTTTCCCCACACGTCATCATTATCGGCATCCGAACCATGATCGGAATCCGACTCATAGTCGGCCGACTCATAGTCGTAAGCCCCCTCGCCATCATAGGCATATCCATAATCATTTTGAATGTCATACATCTCCATATTAATTTCTCCTTAGTAAGTCGTCATTCAAAATCAACTTTATTTTAACATAAATTTAGTACGCAAGAAAGCCATACCCCGTAGAGTATGGCTTCCGATACGCCCCACCCCGAAGGTGAAGATGTTTATATTTTTTATTTGTTTTGGTGTGCGCCCCAACCATCGCACACACCTGTCGCTATCTTCATAGCGCCCAACCACCTAACTATCTATCCCTCTACTTCCTCCTCCGCCCTCTCCCGCCAACTCTCTTTACCCTCCTCATCCATCTCCTTCCAAGCCTTCGCCAACTGCTTCGTAATCTCAGCCCCAGACATCTCAGGATTCTCCTCCTTCATCTCCGGTCGTTGCGTCTTAACGAAGCAAGTGTAGGCACTCGGCTTTTTTGCCGACGACCCCTTAACCGACGACCCCTTAACCGACGACCCCTTAACCGACGACCCCTTAGACTCACTCGCCTTACCCTTCACCGCACCCTTCTTAGGAACTACCTTCTTTGCCTTCTCTTCCTTCTCCTCCTCGCTGGGCGGAACATACTCCGCCATCTCCTCCTGATAGCGCTCCTTGTCCTCCGCAGCCATCTTCTCAAACTTCTCCAACTCCTTCTTCTTCTTCTTGTCCGTTTTCAACTCGTTCCACTGACGACCCAACTCCGTAGTCACTTCCGTAGGTTTCGGATCATCCAACTCCTCCTTCACCTTCTCACGATACTCAGCACAGAAAAACATGTAGGCGGACTTGCCACGCTTCGGTGCGTTCGGGTCCTTCTTCTTTTTCTGAGAAGACAACTTCTCACTCAACTCCTCCTCAGTCAAAGGAGTGTAATCCGCCTTCTCAGTCTCGTAGCGCTCCTTGTCGTCCGCAGCCATCTTCTGAAACTTCTCCAACTCCCTCTTCACCTTCGGTTTCTTCTCGGCCTCCGAGACGAAGTCCCTCCACATCGCACCCAACTTCGAAGTCACTTCACTCGTTTTGAAGTCATCACCCTTCTCCTCCATCACCGCCATCTTCGCTTCGGCCCTCTTCTCAGAACTGAAAAAGATATACGCAGACTTCCCACGCTTCGGCGCATCTGGATCCTTAACCTTCTTCGGCTTCTTCTCCGACAACTTCACAACCAACTTGGAAAGCTCAGTCTGATTAGACTTGACATTCCATTCCTTAAGCAACAACTTCGTGAACTCCTCAATAATTACATCAACCTCCGACTCCGCATGTTCCTCATAGAACGTGTCAAGGTCATTACCCCCATGGGTCTTAATAAACTCAACCATGTGAGCATTGATATTTTTCATCTGGTCAGTAGAAGACATTATACTAATTTTAACCTACACAATTTTCCGAAAAAATCAAGTTTATTTTTCCCATAATATTCCTTCCTATAAATTCCAGTCAAAATAGACTGGGTCTAACCACACCGACAGTATCCACCATCACCGAAACTACCTCCAGGTTGTGTCGAAGCGCTCATACAGGTTGATAAGCCACCAAAGGCGTCAGCGCAAGCTTGGTCAAAAGCAGCACACGAGTTGGAACCACGAGCCTTACACATATCAAAATACGCTAAAGCATCAGAGCTGACATCTTCACCTGCGGCTAAAGCCGCAGCTATTTCCGGAACAATCTCGTCACATCTCTCATCCTCTTCCTGAGTTAATGTACGAAACATACAAGCCGTTAAAACCTCATGCTCAGCATCACTTAAACCAAGACTCTGACATAGCAAATTTTCGTCGTCAGTTCCAAATCCATCTGCATCAGCCGTCACACAAGCTCCAGCATCAGTAAATGGATCCGCATCATCCGCAAGAGCATCACCATTGTCATCCAGCCATTGGTCGGCTCCATCAGTACGACGACCACGAACTATACGTGTTAATCCAGCCTTGGAACCCCTCCCCACTTCTACAGCATTAGCATTCATACGAAGCATCCCTGCCTCCCTTTGTTCATCCGTGCATACTGGTTCTCCATCACTATTTAATCTAGGAGGAAAAGTTCCATCTTCATTCATAGGCCCCGAATCACAAAATCCCTCACTAGTGTAAGTTCTAAGAATTATAAATAACAATATCAAGAAAAGAACCGAATTCATTATCAAACCCAAAGTCGGCCAACAGTTATTTTGATTACACTTGGCACAAAGGTTAGATAAAAATCTAGACGACGTAAGAATTCCTACATTACTCGCAAACATTAGAAATAAGAAGAAGATTAAAACTGGAAGTATCCATTGATTTTTCATTTATATTAGCACAATATAAATTTAGTACGCAAGAAAGCCATACTCCGTAGAGTATGGCTTCCGATACGCCCCACCCCGAAGGTGAAGATGTTTTATTTGTTTTAGTGTGTGCCCCAACCATCGCACACACCTGTCGCCGACTCAATCAGCGCCCACCAACACTACACCAACCTACAACTTACCCATCTCCGCCTTAGCCCACTCCCAATCCGCCCACTGTTCCTTCTCCTCCCGAGTCTTAGTCTTCCACCCAGCCGAAATCTTCCGAGTAATATTCCTGTTAGAAAACCCATTGCCCTTGTAATGAGCCCTGTAGTGATGGGCATAGTTATTATACCCACGCTTCGCCTTTGACTCCCCACTCGGAACATCCCACACTTGGTCCGCCGATTTCCAATACAAACCCGGGTGGTCCGGAACAGTTCCCACAATACGACCACAACACACACAGTTATATACACCAGGGATATTCTTTTTCGTGCAAACCAAACACGTCCATGTCTTCACATAATCGTCCTTACTACTGTCGTCCTTACTACTGTCGTCCTCACTACTGTCGTCCTCACTACTGTCATAGTCAAACTGAGATTCCCCCTCCGTCACATCGTCCAACAACTCGTTAAACTCGTCAATCCTGAGAACTCCCGGTAGTGTCCGATTGTGAGTCTTCTGAGCATCCACCTCATTGTCCAACACAATCGCCTGTTTCATCGTTTGCGCACCCTTATTCACCCGACCGTCCGACCTACGCAACTCCGGCTTGTCTAGAACTATCCCCGCCCAGATCGAACCACTCATAGAAATAGGGTGCTCTTTCAGATACGGAACATGATACGAACGAAACTTGTCATACCGCAAAGGGTCGTTCTTCAATGCCGTCCAACGATGACCCAAAATACGATACGTCTCCTTCCTGTTCGCCGGATCCGGATTCTCCTTCTCCGCATCACGAAAATTCTTAGCACAAAACAAATTATACGCATTCTTAGAACGATCCAACATCTGCTGAATCTCACTATCCGTAGCACCCACACTCCGAGGAGTAGGCACACTCTGAGGAGTAGGCACAGAACCCATCTTCCCAATAATATTCCCAGCCACAACCACATCCCAATCCACACCCATTTTTCCAATCTCCATGAGATTCTCCACAATACCAACCATGTTGGCAGGGATATTCATAACAGTCGTATTAGATGACATACTCTAACATTATCCTACCAAGTTATCCGCAAAAATCAAGTTTATTTTCACCTCTGTGGAGGTGGAGTCCGTACGCAAAAAGCCATACTCCGTAGAGTATGGCTTTTCATACGCCCCAACCATAATCGGCTCAAGGGGTCATACTTAGATTGGCTACCTACATAGGATAACCATTCAAACTGAAGTAATGTCTCAACTTCAGCAGGGGACCCATCGGAATCTCAAAGATATGTCCGATACCACGATGCCATCCCCACTGCTCGTGCACAACTTGATTAAATAAATCGTTAATCGTCCCATTAGTATTCATCAAGATACGACTGCGACCAACTTGGATATTCGCCGCAATCATAATCTTCTCAATCCCCTTACTCCGCACAGAGCGCATCAACGTCTTACGCTTATCACTTTCCAGATCCAGCGCCATCAAATTGATCTCATAGACCAACTCATCAGGCAATACCTCTAACAGAGAATATTCCATATTTGGGAATGTAGACATCATAATCTACCTTTCTCCTCCTAGTTGCCCAAAAAAATCAAGTTTATTTCATTTACAAAGCAGCCAATCTTTCCGCACATAACTCTATATATTCTTCATTAATCTCATAACCTATGAAATTTATATTCTCAATCTTTGCAGCCACACACTCACTACCAGAACCAGCAAAAGGAACCACCAGTAGCGTATCGTCTCCATTCTTAGACGCCTTGATTAGTTTCTCACACAAGGCTAAGGGCTTCTGTGTCGGATGATCTACACGTTCTTTCTTACCTGCGCCACCAGCTAACGCCGGCACCTTTATCACATCACGTGGTAAAGCACCATTTTCATGAGCCTTATACACCGTCTCCTGTTCCCCATTACTAAACCTACCCTTCGTAGACTTCCTCACCTTACCTGCTGAATTCTTTACATAGGCATCCGTATAGGGCTCCCTCACATCATCCTTGTTGAACACAGGCTTGTTCTTGTAGCAACACAAGATACTCTCATGCGTTCTCTGCCAGAAGTTAAGACTCGGTGTGACCTTGTTCGTATAGTGCCACACAATCCACCGAACATTCAAGTCAATACGTGTCCGAATATAGGCCAATGTCTCGCTGAACCCATAGATATACATCGTACCGTGTGGTTTCAGAATACGCACACACTCTGCTATCCACACATCACACCACTCCAAATACTCAGTCATAGTCTGTTTGTCACTTGAGTTCCCGAAGTCCTTGCCTATGTTATATGGCGGATCACAGATAATGATATCGGCTGTTTCACTCTCAAGGGACTTCATACCCTCAATACAATCTTGATGTATAATCGTTTGTGTCATTTCCTTTAAGGATGTAGCTTCAACTCCTTAATTCAATTTCATTTGTACGCACGAAAGCCACAACCCCCTAATGGGATCGTGGCTTTCCTTGTGCGCCCCTAATGGGATTATTGTGATACTACCGTCACCAATCGTCAAGCTTCTTAACCAACTCGTGTCCCAAAAGCTTATCCAACTCAGCACCAGAACACATCCAGTCGTCATTCTTGGTCTTTTTCCCACCCTGTTGCCTACGGAAAAATTTGTGGAGCGTGCTAGAGAAGTCTTCATTGGAAAACCAACGGATTAAGTGGTCATCTTCAGTCTCATCCTCAGCTTCATTGATACAGACAAATATCAGCCTTTCCCAATCCTTTCCCATCCCAAGATGATTGATAATAAATTTGTTTCTGATTGTTCCAGTCTTTCCGAACTTGCGCAACTTCTGTGGTCTTCTTGACGCAAGACTAAACTTTATTTCGGTCTTCTTTCCGTCTATCACCCTGTCATGTCCAGCTGTGCTAGTCGGAGCTGCCACTACCTCATATCCCCTTTCTTCCATCTTCTTACTCACATACATCTCACCAAACGCTCCACACGATTTTGGTTTCATATAGACATACCCCTCAAAACGAGTATTGACCCAAGGATCATAGGTGTTATCCTTGATGAACTCAACCAACTCGTCATTTTCCAACTCTGACTCTGGCAGCTTGTTCTGGCTATCTTCTGAAATATACGCATACTCCGTCATAGCTACCATATCACTGAACTTGACATACTCTATCCCGTTCTCTTTCGCCGTATTCAACATCCTCCGCTGTTGCACACACACGTCCCCGAAGATGCGAGTAGTCCCGTGAGATAACTCCCACTCCTGATATGCAAGACAAACGATCTTCAAAGGCTTCCCATAGAGCTCAGGGATTTGGGCATACTTAAACATAGTTCCCAACACCTTCTCACCCGCCGTTCCCGACACCGTCCAACTCCTCGTCTTCACCTCCCAGATTGCGTCGTCCGTCTCCCAATCTGGACTATACCCACCAATGGACTTCGGCTTCCTCGGATTCTTACCCATCTCCTTAAGCGTATCCCGAACAAGGTCCTCTCCCAACCGAGTCGTCCAGTTACAGTTCCCCTTCTGCCCAATCATCTTGTTCCCCCACTCCTTCTCGCTTACATTAGCCCTTGCCCGAACCATCCCAACAGTCTCTTTCTTGCCTATGACCATGTCAGATTTAGCAAAAGTGAGACCATTCTCATATGGCGTCATAGCCCATGATAATCTATCAATCATAGATTCCTCGTGTTTAGATAAAACCATCTTTCTTTTCCGATACCGAGTCGTATCGGAAATTCAAGTTTATTTCAATTAGCTAATGGTCCCGACATTGCCGTCCATCACCACAATACCACCTTCCCGGACCACGAGACCCAGCTCCTCCCTTCCACACACAATCATGCGTGGGTCCAACTAAGGGATCCTTAGTCCTTGCGGCACAACCAGATATAGCTTCACCTAAACTCTCAAAATATTTATCACTGCAACTAGTTCCATACGGAAGACGAAAATGATCTCCCGCACTTGGACCTGAAGCGCAATATGGCAAGTCCGAACCTACGGTCCGAGTAGAAGGGCCAGGACTAGAATAATTTACGATTCTATAATTATTAGGATCTTTAGGATTTGGCATTTATATTACTACAACAAAAAAAAGTACGCAAGAAAGCCACAACCCCTAAGAGGTCATGGCTTTCCTTATGCGTCCCTAAATGGATTTTTATTTGTTTTGGTGTGTGCCCCAACCATCGCACACACCCGTCATCATCTTCATGATGTCCGACCAACTCCTACACTACCCTAATAATCACCATCCTCCTCCTCAACCTCTCCCTCCCCATCTCCCTCCCCATCTCCCTCCCCATCATCCTCCTCCCCCGTATAGTCCTGCTTCGCCTCCTCATCCGCCCACTCCTGCCTCTCCTTATCGTCCAACTCCTCCCACAACTCTATGCACTTGTTAAGGAACTTGCCCGGTGTTAGCTTGGGAAAGTCGCCCTTGATCTCCTCCTCGCTCTCCTCCTTCCACAACCTAAACCCCGCCTTATCCACAACCCCATCCTTCTTCACCTCCTTCTTCGGGGAGGGCTTCTTCGCAACCTCCTTCTTCGGGGAGGGCTTCTTCGCAACCTCCTTCTTCGGTGAGGGCTTCTTAGCCACCTTCTTGGCCGGCTCGTCATCGTCCGTGGAAGGTGTGTAGTCCGCCATCTCCCCCTCGTAGCGCTCCTTGTCGTCCGCTGCCATCTTCTCAAACTTCGCCACCGCTTTCTTGTCTTTGGCCTTGGTGCTGGCCTTCAGCTCGTTCCACATCTCACCCAACCTTGACATCACCATCGTGTGCTTGTAATCGTCCCCGTGCTCCTCCTGCAACTCCGCTGTCGCCTTCTCCCGGTGCTCCGAGGTGAAGAAGATGTAGGCCGACTTCCCACGCTTGGGCGCATTCGGATCCTTCTTCTTCTTCTTGGAAGACAACTTCTCACTCAACTCCTCCTCACTGAGCGGAGTGTAGTCCGCCATCTCCCCCTCGTAGCGCTCCTTGTCGTCCGCTGCCATCTTCTCGAACTTCTCCACCGCTTTCTTGTCTTTGGCCTTGGTGCTGGCCTTGAGCTCGTTCCACATCACACCCAACTTTGACATCACCATCGTGTGCTTGTAATCGTCCCCGTGCTCCTCCTGCAACTCCGCTGTCGCCTTCTCCCGGTGCTCCTGGCCGAAGAAGATGTAGGCGGACTTGCCACGTTTCGGCGCATCCGGGTCCTTCTTCTTCCGCGAAGACTTCGCGGGAGTCAGCTTCTTAGCCAACTCGTCCAACTTGTTCTTGTTCTCGTCATCCTTGATCGCCGCCAATAGCATTTTTGTGTACTCCACAATGATGTCAGTCACCTCCGACTCCGCGTGCTCCTCATAGAACTCGTCGAGGTCGAGACCACCATGGGTCTTGATGAATGCAACCATGTGCGTAGTGATATTCTTAGTTTGTGTTGCCGAAGACATACTCTGAAATTAACCTACCAAGTTGTCCGAAAAAATCAAGTTTATTTTTGACAGGGGGCAGACCGTACGCAAGAAAGCCATACCCCGTAGAGTATGGCTTTCAATACGCCCCACCCCTTAGGTGGAGATGTTTATTTTTTATTTTTTTGTTTGGTGTGCGCCCCAACCATCGCGCACACCCGTCATCATCTTCATGATGTCCGACCAACTACTCTACCTACGAATCTATGATCTCTACACGGATGTTGTTTTTCCCACTCTTCATCGCCATCTCCATCGCCTGAAGAAACATCTCTTTGGGGACACGCAACACCGTCTCCTGTTCTACCGGGTTGGAAACTACGGGGGGCGGGGGCGGCGTAGGCGGAGTCGGCGGCGTAGGCGGAGTCGGCGGCGTAGGCGGAGTCGGGTGTGAAAACCGACACCGAGGACCGTGCCTACAGGGGATGCCAAGTGCCACAGACTCGCACACCGGGGCAGTGTTCGGCATAGGGGGAGGAACGTATTTTACAGGGATGGTAGATTTTGTCGGCTCCGGTTTGGTGTGAGAGAACCGACAATTGACTCCGTGCCTACAGGGGATACCCTTGACCACCGAGTCACACAAACGCATAGAGGTTGATTTGATAGGGGAACGATTTTTTACCTGAGCCCACCCCTCACCCGGAACCTCCTTAGGCACCTTGACCGGCGCAGTGAGCTTCGACATGTCCCATCCCTTGGTCGGAGTCGCCGCCGCCTTGGGAGCCTCCTTAGTCGGAGACATTTTGACACACACCGTCGCCTTGACACACACCGTCGTCTCAACACACACTGATGGCTTTTTCAAGCCTGTCCGCACATAGAATCCCTCCTTGTCCTCACCCGGGTGGATGAAGGAGCACACCCGATCCCCCGAGTTCTTGTAGAACCCATCCACCCCACATTTGATATGCCGACACTCCGACCCGAAAACACACTTCGCCACAACCAGCTCATCAAGGCTGTGAGCGAACCGACACCGAAGCCCATGCCTACACACCTCACCCGTCTCTAGGGACTTGCACAACCGAGTCTTCGTCAGATTCTTCTCAATCTCCTTCTTGTCCGACAACTTCTCGTGTGCCACCGTCCTCACCTCCTCACTATTCACCTCCTTAACCACCCCCTTGGACTCCGACCCCTTGGACTCCGACCCCTTGGACTCCGACCCCTTGGACTCCAACATTCTCAACCGGCGCGTCTCCCGGTGGCTGGTCTGTCCCATCCTAATCACCAGAGGCGATTTGGATTTGGATTTGGACCGCTTCACCTGAGTCCATGAATCCTCCTCCGCCTTCTTTTTCGCAGCATCCTTCTCCTCCTTCTCCTTTTTCTGTTCCGCCATGATACGCTCCATCTTGGTGGTTTTGTCATCGCAGATCTTGGTCGCCACCAACTCCACCAGCTCGGCCATCGCCGCAGCCTCGGCCTTCTGCTCCTGCACCTCAACGAGCTTAGTAGCCTCGGTCATGTTGAACTCATCCGAGTTGTTTCCGTGCGCCGCCCAAACCACCCGAGCCTCATCCTCCTCGACCTTATCCACAATCACGGGCTTCTGGAGTTTGATAACAGTCGGAACCTTGACAATGTGCTTCGCATCAATCTCAAGTTCCCGCTTCCTGTTCATCGCCGCAAACGCCCGCCGCTCATTCCGCCGCTCAGTAACCACCTTCTGATCAACCTCCGCAGCATACCGACCCCGAGACTTGCCGCCACCATTGCGGCGGTGTCCCAACGATGTTGCCTTGAACACCTTCTCTTTCCGAGCCTTCGCTTCAAGCTTGGCCTTCTCCTCCGCCTCCGCCTTGAGTCGCCGCTCCTTGGCCGCCCGCGACTCAGTAGGCAAGGACGCAACCACCGCATTGAGCCTCAACTCCTCTTTCATTTTCTCCTCAGCCAAACGCTGAGCCTCAAGCCGCTCCAGCTTCTCGAGCTCCTCGGCCTCTTTTTTCGCCTTGTCCGCCGCAGCAAACTTCGCTTCCATCATCGTAGCAAACGAGCTCTTCGTCGCCGCCAACTGAACCGGCTTCGCCAGCACAGTCATCCCACCAAGCTTATCAAGAGAGGGTTTGTCAGACACGCAGGTCCGCGAGAGAAACGCATTCTCAGAGTCATACTCATCATCATCACGGTTTCCCCACGCATCGTCATTATCGGCATCCAACTCGTAATCGTAATCCGACTCATAGTCGGCCGACTCATAGTCGTAAGCCCCCTCGCCATCATAGGCATCATATTCATATTCGTAATATTTGTTAGAAGTCATATTCTAATTTCTCCCTCCCAAGTCGTCCGAAAAAATCAAGTTTATTTTTGACATAAAATTTGACTTGCGCACAAATCCGTACGCAAGAAAGCCACACCCCGAAGGATGTGGCTTTCCAAGTGCGCCCTTATGGGTTAGTGGTGTGAGCCCCGACCTCGCTCACACCCGTCGTCATCTGTATGACGTCCTTATCCTCTTCCTACACCTACCTAATAAGTGCCCTTCAACGCTGCCGCGAGCTTCCCCTCCCAGTATTCCGCAATGAGCTCATCACAGGCGCAGTGCTTCCAATCCACCCACTGCGCATTCTTTGTCCCAACGAACTTGATGAGGTAGTGTTGCTTAGGGTGGTGGCGGCGCAGGTGGCTCGCCGAGATCACCTTCTCAACCTCCACGTGGTCCTCGGGAGTCTCATCCTCAACTACCACCTCCTCCTCCTTCTTCACCTCCTTCTTCACCTCCTTCTTACCCTTCCTCTCCCAGTAAGCCTCTTTGAGCTCATCGCAGGCGCAGTGCTCCTCATCCACCCACTCCGGCTTCTTTGTCCCAACGAACTTGATGAGGTAGCGGAGCTGGCCGTTGGGCGGCCAGAAGTGCGCGAGCACCTTCTCAACCTCCACGTGGTCCTCTGGAGTCTCATCCTCATCCATATATAATCCCTCGTCCTTCAACCACTGCTTCTCAAGCTCGTTCCAAGGCTGAGGAACTTTCGGCTCCGCCTCCTTGCTCTCCTCAGTCCCGACCTGCTCGCCATCCCCAAACCCAACCGATGCCTGATAGTTAATGTGATTTGCCTGGTCGGTGTAGAACCGAAAGGCGACGTCGTCCAACTTCGTCTTCTGCCACTCCGCACCCAGATACTTCCACAGCTCCTTGGTCTCCTCCAACTTGGCCAACCGCTCCGGCTCGCTCGCACGCATAGTGTTGAGTGTGGCAGAGCAAAAGCACTGGTAGGCGGACTTCTTGCGCTTCTTCTTAATAGGGGATTTAGTAGGGGATTTGACCGCCGCCTTCTTCTGCTCCTCCATCCAGTCGGCCGCCGCAATGATGGCCTCCTCGCTACAGTCGTCGTTCTTGGTCAAGGGGGTTGCGCTCATAGCGCGCAGATCAATGATCTGCTGGATAAGGTGGACCATGTCCGTGGGGATATACATAATCGTAGTGTGATTGGATGACATAATGTTGAAATTAGCCTGGGAAGTTGTCCGGAAAAATCAAGTTTATTTTTGACACTCCCTTGGACCGAAAGTGTGTCTCTGCGATGAATAGATTTTGAACTTGAAATGATATTTATGAACTATATGATAAATATAAAATGTCTGGTAATGAGAATTCGTTGGACCAATTTTATACGAATCCTGATGTAGCAAATAGTTGTTATAGCAAGTTGAACGAGATAGTTGACTTGTCCGCCTATGACGTTCATCTGGAACCAAGTGCTGGAAGTGGTTCGTTCTATGATGTTATGGATGGTGAGAAAAAAGTTGGTTTGGATATAGACCCGAGAGGTGATGAGGATATAATCACTATGGATTTTTTTGACTATAAGCCGCTGATGGACAAGAGATATCTGGTCATTGGGAATCCTCCTTTTGGAAGAATAAGCTCGTTGGCTGTCAAGTTCTTTAACAAGAGTGCAGAGTTTGCAGACTGTATAGCATTCATAATACCCAGGACTTTCAAGAGAGTAAGTATTCAGAACAAATTGGATTTGAACTTTGAGTTGATTTATAATGAAGACCTTCCTATCAAACCTTGTTGTTTTACTCCAAAGATGTCTGCTAAGTGTTGTTTTCAAGTTTGGGTTAGGAGTGAAAAGCCCCGGACGGTCGTATCCTACGCAAAGACCCACAAAGATTTTGAGTTTATGAAGCATGGTCCAAAGGATGATAATAACCAACCGACACCACCAACAAATGCTGATTTTGCTCTGAAGGCATATGGTGGAAATTGTGGTGAGATTGTGGAGAGTGAATTGGATAGACTTCGTCCCAAGAGTTGGCATTGGATAAAAGCAAGAATAGATGTGGAGTTGTTGAAGGAACGTCTAAGGAGTTTGGACTATTCTATGTCAACAGATACTGTTAGACAAGATAGTTTGGGACAACAAGAATTGATATACTTGTATTCGTTGAAATATTGTGAATAATTTATATATGAATATTAAGTACGCAAGAAAGCCATACTCCTTAGAGTATGGCTTCCCATACGCCCCACCCGAAGGTAGAGATGTTTATTTTGACACGTCTCGGAGGATGGTCTCAAAGGCCTCCGGGACCATATTGTTGGAGACCTTGAAGTCGGGGTAGCTGAGCGCCCGGTATTCCTTGATGAGGGACTTGCGGTCCCTGTCCCGTATGTCCACATCAAAGGACTTACCGTATTTGTCGCAGAAGGTGATATAGGCTTCAACTATCTCATCTGTTCCCTCAACATCCTTACTATAGGGGAAAGTGATGGCATATGGGATACAATAATACCTAGCGTGATTCGCCACGGCCATAAAGTTCATCAGGGGATTGACCTCCCTGGGGAACACGGAGCGAAAGGTAACATTGATACGGGGTTTGAAGTGTTTGTAGTTGCGCTTGGCGAAGGGCTGGACTCGGTGCTCTATACTACTCGGCATAATCATAACGCTATTGTGTGGAAGGTCAATCTGTTCCCACTTACCATTCACCTTGACTTGGAAACGTGCGTATTGTTCTGGTTCACCATCGGGGTAGAGTGTGATACTGGCAAAGACGTTCCCTGCACTACACTCTTCTGGATACCATGGATTGTCATCAGTGTGGGCAGCTATGTACATGTCCGGTTCAGTATAGTAATTACAGACACCGATGCTAAAGGTGTCGTCGGTGAGTTGGGCGTCTGGGTGTGTTTTCTTGAATAGTTTCTTGAGGTGGAGGGAAATGGCTTTGAACGAATCGGGAAGGGGATTGGGATGGGTGTGTAGGGTGACTGAGGCTGACTTCATTTGGGCGGTCCAGTGTGTGGTCTCATAACCACTGTTGCCGAAGGCGTGGACTTTGCGTTTGGGGCTGTTGGTGAGGAACCCACCTGGGACTCCTTCAAGCCAGTGGTCGCTGGTAATGAACTTGGTGAAGTCATTGAGGACGTTTTTGGGAATATGTGTTGCCATATCATATATAGCTAAATTTGGTATTTCAGACATAATGGTCTTTTTTTTCATATGAAATCATAGGAAAAAATCAAGTATATTTTTGACTTGGTCTATTGACTTAGTCTATTGGCCTAGTAGCCCGTGCTGATCGAATTCCATGATTCGTCTCCATCTCCATATGGAGTAATCCAAAACGGGAAAATCATCGGCTTGGTTGTGGAGGGGATGACCAATTGGAAAGTGTTCAGAACGTTGAATACAACGGTGAATTCTTATCCAAATAGATATTGGTATGTGGAACTTGTCATTTCCAGAACGAATGTGAATAGCTGGATGAACATCAAGAAGTTCGTTGATGGGTACGTCAATATCAAGTATTCTCCAAGCATGAGTGTGTGGGACATTAGCTTTAATCAATAATTTCCGTTTATATTCTCTGCGAATAGAAGACATGATTTTCTTGCGTTCGTCAGTATATGGTTCTTGGCTAAATAATATAATTTCGTGAATTATATCTCTGGGAAGTTTGTTCAGAAATTTCATTGTATATATATTATTTTGATATTTTGTTTTTAAAATATCAAAAGTATTTTAGATCGATGTTTCAAGGAGGGATACATAATATGTAATATAACTATTCAAATCTATCTCGGTGATGTGAGCATGGGGTGCTAATTCCCTTATTTTTTCAGCTAATAGTTGTTCCCCCTTCATGTTGATATGGCTGAGAATTTGTCTATTTAGACTCTCATTGTCTATATAATCACAAATAGGATTCGGTGAGAATTCTATGTGGGAATCTACGTGTGCTACGAAATGACGCGCCATGGCAATCATATCTTCATTTACTATACTAATAACTTCGGAGGAAATACCAAGACTTCCAAATAGGGCGCTAAGTTCGTCCATAATCTAATTTTATCTTTTGAGTTAGAGATAAAATTCAAGTTTATTCCGTGTTTTAATTTATTCTTTTTCCTCTTCGGTGTCATCAGATTGTGTTTCAGGTATTTCTTCCAGAAGACGCACAAGGACATCACCATGACATGCTCCAGGTTTACACCAACAACCCAGTACCTTGTTCCTGAGTTCCGGAAGACGTTCCAGTAGTTCCGGTTGAGTCCGAATCCACTTCTCGTATTTCTCACATGCTTTTTCGGCAGAACCACATTCTTTCACAGTGAAGGGGTTCGCCCATATACTCCGCCTTAGTTGCCAACCACCCATAAACATATTACGTCCAATGTATACATCACAGTCTTGGACAATTTCTCCCTTATGCCGTCTGATTCTTACTACTGAAGTCATTTTGATTTTCCTCTTTGGAGTAGTTATCTAAAATCAAAATTATTTACATATTAAAGAATATATAATTATATATTAAAAATGAACACAGTCCGAAGAGTGGCAATAAAGTTGCCAATCAGGAATATTGGTATTAATATAGTTAATACTAATAAATGTATTCCTTATAACCTAGATTTACAAACTAAAATGCTCCAAGAACTTCGGGATTTCAGACAACGACAAATAGAAAACCTTATGTCCCATGAGCGTGATAACATGTTTATGTCCCGCCCTAACCAACTCAGAAAGATAGAAATCAATCTATACATGGACAGCATTGAAACATCCGACACTGCCCTCAAGGAATTCAGACAAGAACAAATCCAAGTTCTTGCCGCAGAACAAAAACTAATCAATGATTTGTCTGACGAAGACTTCCAAAAAATGTTCTTTGACGAGGACGGAATCATTAAGACAACTCCTCAAAAGTGATTTCCCGAAGAACAAAACCAAGTTAAAAAACTTTCATTTTGAATGTCGCAAAGGGTAATATGTTTGCGACCAGTACGTAAAAAAGCCATACCCACAACGGGTATGGCTTTCCAAACGGCCCAAAGGCATATTCTGATATATTTTATATCTTCCTCTTTTTACTCCAAGTACGCAATCGCTCTTGCTCAGTAAAATCAGGAGAGTCCCAAGTTCCTCGCAAAGAATATTTGGATACTTTGTCAGCAGGTATATAAACACGCATTGCGGGAACCCATATTGAGCCATCTTTTTTTCGTTCTAGTGTTGAATGTAAAAAGATATTCAACATATCTTCATACTGAATTACAAATCCTTTAGCGTTACCATTCTTACCTTTTTCGTAAGTAGCATGAAACCATGTTTCAATATCAAACTTGGCTGGTGGCATATCAGTCATTGTTGTTTACGCAGTTAAGCCATACCCGTTGTGGGTATGGCTTTCCAAACGGCCCAAAGGCATATTCTATCTTAGCACAGGCTTACCACTCAAGTTGCTTGACACCGATGTCCCACCACTTTTTCCAGTCATCACCACTCTCATCCCACCACTCACGCCAAGTGTCCTCTTCTTCCTCCTCCTCATCTTCCTCCTCCTCACCCTCATCTTCGTCCTCATCCTCCTCATCTTCGTGCTTACATTCCTGTGTGCCGCCGGCTTCCTCTTCCTCTTCGTCCTCCTCTTCCTCTTCTTCACCCTCTTCGCCGAAGACGTTCTCTGCATCGCCCTCATACCAGTAGAGGACTTCGGTGAGACGGGCCATGAACTTGAGAGCTTCATCCTGCCAATATTTGGATTCCTTGCGAAGCTCTGCGTTCTCCTCTTCAAGTTGTTTGATAAGTTCCTCGTAGTCCATGTCTACTTGGTCTTTGGGTGGTGGGGGAAGCGCCACCTTAGTATTAGTGATAGTTTTAGTGCGAACCATGATTCTATTTTTTGTTCTTGGAGTTCTAACAAAAAATCAAATTTAAATTTTAGTCTTTTAATTACTTCTTATTTATGATGAAGGGAGTTCGGGAAATTCTCAAAGGACCATGAACCGGACCATATAAATCTATCATCTGTTGTTTCCAATTATCTTTCTTAGGTCCGGAAGGAATACTACCGTCTGGTATTCCTTCCGGACGATGATATAGGGAGGCTCTGTTAAAATCATCTTCATCTTCCGAATCGCTACTTAGTTCAAATAAATTTGTAGTTGTTAAATTCCTTGGTTTCGGTATGGATGAAACAGATGTTTTCTCATTAATAATATTATCAATTATTTCTTTTTTAGCAGACATATTTTTATAATTATATATGAAAATATCTATAAATTATTATGGACTTTTGAAAAGTTCCTTAATATCCTCACTGGGATATTCATAATTCAAGTCTGGCTGGTCATCACTTCCATCCTTGATACATATGTGCTCTCCAGTTGCTTTACAAAGACTGTAGATATTGAAATTATTTTTCAGGTCAAACCCTTGGTTCCTGGTGGAAAAATTAACACTAATACTACCCTCCTCACCGCTGATGATTCTGTGGAAGATTCCGGCAGGCCAAACAACCATTGCTGGTCCGTCGTAGTAAAGTTTGTCGTTTTTGAAGACTTTTTCTGGGGTGATAATGAATGATGCGTCTTTTCTGGTTGTGGGGTCGTAAATGTCGACGTATCTGGTTCCTTGTAGGACCATGAGATTATCGTCTTGGGCGGGGTGCATGTACCACGGTCTTTTGACTGGCATACCAATATCCTCTACTGGTCCAGGGGATATGCTATTAGGTCCATGAATTACTCTGTCTATGCCGTGGATTTTTGGAATATCGGAAGGGACCATTTCATCAAACTTTACGCCTGCTGTTCTACGTAATACCCTTAGAGGAATGATTCGGTACATGTTTTATATTTAAAATTCAAAATTTTAAATAAATATTTATAGAAATTTCGAGTAGTTGCTCTTATTGTCTATAATCGGTTCAAACATAAAATCATCATAAACGTAGTTATACTTATTGAGTTGTCTATTGAAATTACGTTCCATATACCTATTTTTCCTCCGCTGTACTCTACGTGAGGTGTTATGTTTAGCTGCATTCCTCACTTGTTTAATTCGTTCTTCCCAATAACCATCATTATCATCAGTAATAATTATTTTAGTATTTCTGATTCTATCCTTCCAATACATATTATTCTTATTATCGTCGTCATCATCAATAACGACTTTTAGTTTAATATTTCCACGAAGACTTGGATAATTATACAAAAATCCATTTGCGAGGGAAACATAAAATATTAGAAAATAACCAAGATTCATATTTTTATGTTAGGATATGAATCTTTAAGTTCTTAAATATCAAAGAGCTCTATTATACGCTTCACGGAGCGATATTCCTTGCCTCTGCGGTTGTAATAGAGGAAATAGGGTTTTCCCTTCCTACCACCAGTCTTCCTGATGAATTTTTTAACAGTCCAACCACGAATTTGAGAATATGTTCCACCCAACTCTTCAAATCTTAGAATAAACTCGTGTAGATTGGCTTGGGAGTCATACTCAATTTCTCTGTTTGGGGAAGTTTCGTCTACCGTAGTTGTTTCTTGTTCCTTGACGAGTTTTACCGCTGGAGGAGTTGCCAGACTCTGTAGCCGAGGGATAGTCACTGTGTAGATATATAAACTCCACAATGTGGAGATAAACAGAAAACACGTCAGAACAACTTCGGGTATGGAAGCAAAGTTAATCCTCCTAATAATTTGTTTAATTACTTGACAAAGCTTTGGTTCAACTTCATAATAAATATCTTCTAGGAAATTACTTGAATAATTCATAGTGTAAAATTCAAGTTGAGGGGAAAAGGGCATATTCATATCAAAATATGTTTGGTTGATGTGGTGAATCATAGTTTTGTTTTTTCTGGAAAATTTTACTGGAAAATCAATTTCAGAATTATTTAAAATATATATTACAATAAAAATATGAATCAAAATACTCAATGTGGTTCCAACCCATATGTTCAACAGAACCATACCAATAATTGTGTTCAACAACCCATATACGTTGTTGAGAA
>VMHT01083339.1_pt1 | contig 32638 bp, 44 predicted proteins | sample 4693611 | NCBI WGS metagenome assembly VMHT01 (sample SAMN12280063, study PRJNA550983) | marine metagenome | isolation source: seawater sampled from same location over 5 years 0.02-0.2 micron viral filtrate | place: USA: collected off the coast of southern California halfway between the port... ...
CATGATTAATATATTTTTTAAACACATATAAGTTTCTCGGATCCGGCTCAAAACAGTAAACTGTACATTTAGGAAATGTCTCTATAAATCGCATACTATCTTCTCCGTAGTGCGCGCCGATCTCCACTATTGATGGATTTTCTCTCCCCAAGAGGTCCCTGAACATTTTGAATTTTTGTTTATAATGTTTTAAAAATTGGGCCATCATTTGACCCCTTTTTCATAAAAATGAAGCCAATAATCTACCATCTCCTCCATCAATTCTTTAAAAGTATATTGGGGTACCCAGCCTAATTCATTTCTTATTTTAGTAGAATCCCCCTTTAAATAAGGAAGTTCTTCTGGTCTCATAAATTTGGGATTTTGTACTACATAATCTTTATAATTTAGATCCAGATGAGAAAAAACTAGCTCGCACATTTCTCTAACTGAGTGTGTTTCCATGGTAGATACAACCCAGTCGCCTGGATTATCTTGTTGCATCATAAGGTGCATGGCCCTGACATAATCTTTTGAATGGCCCCAGTCTCTATAAGAATCCATATTGCCCAGCTCTAGCGTATCCTGTAAGCCCAATTTTATTCGTGCGGCGGCCTTGGCTACCTTGTTAGTAACAAAATTAGAACCCCGTCTGGGCGATTCATGGTTGAATAAAATACCATTTGTCGCGTGAAGGTTGTAAGCTCGTCGGTAATTTCGCACTATATTATATCCAAAGACCTTTGAACACCCATAAGGTGACACAGGATTCATAATAGTCGTCTCCCTTTGAAAGCCATCATCTTCTACAGTCAGCCCAAACATTTCCGAACTACTTGCTTGATAAAATTTAGCATCAGGGCAACTGCGCCTATATGCTTCTAATAAATTTAGCACACCAATGGCATTTGTTTGGACGGTAAATTGTGGGATATCAAAACTAATGCGAACGTGAGATTGGGCAGCTAAATTATAAATTTCATCTGGCTGGATATCATCTAATAATCTCTCTACACCTCCTTGATCGGAGAGATCCCCATAATGTACGTTAATTTTATTATAAATTTTTTCTAAGCGAGTGCTCTGATTTTCCGGTGTGGAATTGCGGCGCACTATGCCATAAACTTCGTAGTCCAATTTCAATAAATATTCGGCAAGATAGCTCCCATCTTGGCCGGCAATACCAGTGATAAACGCCTTCTTTTTATTCATTTTTAAAAATCTCCATTTTTGTTAGGTCGGGCCAATCGTCGATTGTCCATTTTTTGGGGGGTGTTTTTATTGCAGTAGGTAATTTTTCTAATCCCACTTCTGCGGTTTCTGGTGTCATATAGTAATGCAAACCAAAGGTGTCAATATTTTGTTCTCGCCACGGAATATTGGGTAATCTTCCATCATATGACATTTTTTTCAATATTATAGCATCTTCCAGCCTATCTGTCAAGATAATTCCTCCGCGACCTAAACTTAGATGCTTTCGGAATTGAAAGCTGATGCACATATACGTCCCCTTTAAATAACTATTTTTTTTCCATAAAACTGCAGCATCAATAATATTATCGGTAAGGTAATAATAATCTTGCCATTTCTCGTCTTTCCAGTTCAATTGGATTTGTAGTTTTTTTGCTAAAAAAGGAACCGAAATATATGTATGACAAGGAACATTAATCTTTGAAGCTTGGGTGTGTCGAAGACATAATTCTAGCGCGTGGGTACAACAATCTGTAGCTACAGCGTAGGGGGCACCAAAATAAGATGCTATCTCTTTTTCAAACTTATTTATAATGGTAAAACTCATTTATTGTTTTCCACTTACCACAAAAATACTCGAACGACCGCGATTAATCATAAAATCAGAATCATATTTTTTGAGAACATCGGGCAAAAATTCATGGCCATAATCATATGTCCTTCCAAAACGCTTATATTCTAAGCCCGCTTTGGTAATTATATTTTCCCAAAATTGTGGAGTTTCAAAGCGAGTATTATCCCCCTCATCCTCTGTATTTTGTCGCAAATTATTAGGAACATCAAATACTATTGTCTTACAAAACTTGCTTTGCAAATGGAGTATTTTTAAAATATCCTCATCGCAGAAGTGTTCTAAAACACCTTGATGAATTATTGTATCGTAAGAATCGTTATAGGACTTTTCGCTCAAGATGTTTCCCACAAAAAGCCTTCCTTTTAACCTGGGGAACCGCTCTTCGGCAACTTGGATAGCCACAGGTTCTAGATCAAACCCCGTTATTTCATAATCCAAATCTCTTAATAGTTCAGTCGTTGTGCCAAATCCGAAGCCCGCTTCTAGGATTTTTCCACCACCTAATGTATGATCACAGATACATTGAATAAATTGTTCCTGAATAATCGCACTCCTAAATAGAGTAAATTTTTTTTCAGTCAGCCATTTGTCCCACGCCATATTATATCTCCCTTAAATAAAGGTTTTATCGAGTTGTTGGCCCTCGTATGGGCCGGTTTTATATTCATAAACAATAGTATTTTCTTCTAAAATTTCATAAGTATGGCCACCATACAGTGTGAAACTTGCATCACCAGGATTAAGAATGGGAGTAGCAATTATAGAATTATCCAGATCATAAAAAACGCACCTAACTTTCCCAGAAATTACTATCCAAGATTCTTGAGCAATTTGCTTTTCATATGAGCGAGACTTGATAACATGTCGATGAGGAGGAAAAGTTTTTCCCTTTTCCATTTTTAAAGTAGAACATTGAATAAAATTATCATCAGGGATTAACTGTGTTCTTCCCTTTATATCCTTCAGCCTTACTACTACATGCAGGAGGCAATCTGGATCAATCTTGGAGTAAATATTTTCCATATCCCATCTCTTGTGCATTTTTTAAAATTTTTTCTGGATTGATCTTTTTAATTAAAATCGCTGGATTTCCTTTATAGACACCCCACCTCTCCGTATCCCCCATAAGAAGGCTCCCTGCGCACAAGAGTGCCCCCCTTCTCAAAGTACTGCCTGGTAAAATGATTGCATTAGTGCCAATGTTCGCAAACTCTTCCACCATAACAGGCTCTAGTATCCATTTATCTCGATATTTTTCTTCTTTTATAAAAACACCTGGAATCCCTGAGCCGTCAAAACGATCGGATCCACAAACAATTCTTGCTCCGGCCATAATATTATTAAAACCTTTTGCTACAAATTTTGTGGTAGGGCCCCCAATACAAGTTACGTGAGGGCCGATATGAACATAATCACCTAGCTCCAAAGCCGTAGTACAATAAAATCCACTATCAATAGCAATGTGATTACCATAAGTAAATAAATTGGGTCGTCTTATTTCTGTATTGGGCGAGATATATACATCACTCGACATTTATAAGCTCCTCGATTTTTTGTGATAATTGAAGAGCCATATGTTTCCATGTAAAATTATGAAGAGCCATATTGTAGGCATTTTCCACAACACGGTCATAAGTTTCTTCGTGGGAGAGATAATAATTTAACTTCTCTTCCAAGTCGCTCAGGTCATTTTTAAAAATAAGACAATTTTCTCCATCCACGAAGACCCCCTCATATTGAAGGGGCATTTCATTGCATACCAACAATGTCTTAGACAACATTACTTCAAAATAACGAGGACCTAGAATACCAAGAGGGCCAGAAGTAGAAAGCCACGCTCTGGATTCACTGATTCTTGTAGCATATTCACCCACATTTGATATTCGAGGAGCCACAGAGTCGCTACCATTCCAAAAAATATCATAAGTACCTTTGTGTTTTAATAAATCGTATACTCTAGATCTTAGATTTTGAGCAGAGCCTTTTATTTTGTCCCCACCATGAAGGGCACCACTAAATCCTATATCATATTTTTTCTCCATCGGGCGGGGGTAAAATATTTTAGGATCGGCAGTATACCAAGTTTTCAAGGGCTCTGCTCCAACTTGAGCAGCATACTTTTTATAAGTTATATCAGGATCTACCAATATCTTAATTTTATTTATTCTACAAAATTCTAACTTTTCAGCCAACATGTGTTGAGGCTTATGTAACATTGCCACAGTAGTAATTTCCAGCTCTGGAAGCCCCTCTATTTTTTGCCAAGCATGCTTGCCAGATTGAGCAAAATAACCCAATCCAAATATTATACAGTCAAACTTAACCTCATGTTTATTTAAAACCCTATTAATATCTGGAATTGTAAGGGATTGTTCCAAATAAACATTATGAAGAACCACAAGTTCTCGGAATATGGCCCCATAATAGGGATACATATACGATTCATCTAATCTCGCCGCCTGATCAATATAAAGAATGTTAGCCATATTGTACCTAATTAAATATTTTTTAGAGAAAATTGATCACAAAATTCTAATTCTTTGAAGCCTTGAGTTGTAGTATCATATCCCTCATAAAGTTTTGTCATAAAACACATCATAGGATAAAATGCCATACTCGTCATTTCTGGCGTACCGGCTTCTTTAAACCATCGAGTGCAAGACATATCCATTTTTTCAATTCTAGTATCAAAAAATTTAGCTATTAGCGATCTATCATTATTGAAAGAAACATCTTCGGGTGTATATTTCATACCTTCCCATGTCTGCCTTAGATTGAAAGGTTCCATGTTTATATAAGAACATCCCAAATCTTCTATAATATATAAACCTCCTGGATTGAGTGCCTTATTATAAAGAACTTCCCACGCTTTAATTGTTAGAGTGTTGACGTGGCTTCCATCATCTATAATAATATCAAATTTACCCACTTTATTAATAACCTCATTTAAGAATTCTTCGTCTCCCTGATTTCCAATAAAAATATTGATCCTTTCCTCATCATATCCTGCGTTGCCCGGATCAATGTCTATTCCATAAATTTCTGAATTTGGAAAATAATCTTTCCACATCTTCAGAGAAGATGCACCATGTCCTCGAACAGCGCGGACACCAATTTCCAAAATTTTCATTTTTTTATTTTTAATAGGCTTAAAATATTTTTCATAATAAGGTATATATCCATACTTGCTCGCCCCATTTGAACACTTGTCCGAATGGTATTTCTGTGCTAATTCTAATAATGTTACACTCATTTTTTCTCCTCATAGTTATACAAATTATTTATTCACATCTTTGATAGATGGGGCATAATCTTGAATATATCTTAATCCCCCCTGATCATGATATCCCTCATCTACTGTCTTAAAATTATAAGGAAGATATCCATAATGGATGAGCATAAACAAAACATTCATATCGGTATCTCCCCATCTTCCCTTATATATGCCCCCGTTAGCATTAACTTCGCTAGTCCATTGTTTCCATTCTTTGGTCTGAAACATTTGTGTTTTAAAAACCCATGAGTCAGCCACAATCAAATTCTTATGGAAATATTCTTCATTTTCTCCGGAAAGATTCACAATAAAGTCGGATTTGCTTTCTATATTATATTTTTTAATATAATATTTAACAAAATCCAGCATTCCAGTGCGAGTATCAAACCACCCTTGGTGAAGTCGCTTTGTTTTGGGATCAGTGAGTTTAATTGCTCCTGCAATGATGTCTTTTTGAGAAATAACATCGAAAAAATCATAAGGAACTTCTTTTAAAAATAAAGATTCGTCATCCACACTTAAAATATAATCATACTCATGAAATTTTGTATTAGGATATCCATATAAGTTATTATAAAAGTGACACATATGTAAATATCCCTTTCTTTTTTTACTAAATTGTCCACTATTAACATACCACAGATCTCGTCTGTTATAAAACAGTTCCTCTTCGGATATGTGATTTGGTGTTTCATAGGGAACCGAAATAAATCGTACATCAGATTTTGTAAAATCTATAATTTCCTGTCGAAGGTTTTTATTATCATAGATATCATCGAAATAATGCACGAAAACAGGATAATTATATTTATAATTCCAATGGTCCCATAGAGATTTAATACATAAAGGCAAACATTTGGTCCTGCTGGAGAGGATATTTATACAGGCGTTATATTTATCTGTCATTTCATCTCCTCTAACCCATCAGGTTCAAATTCTATGAGCCATTCTACATATTTTTTCAGACCCTCTTGCAAAGAGAAGTTAGGAGTATGACCATAAGATGCGGCCTTGCTAATATCACAATTTAAAGAACGAACTTCTCCTGGGCGAGGGGAGCTATGGATAATTTTGGAAGAAGAATTGGTAATTTTAATAATAGTTTGAGCGATCTCTAAAATAGAATGATCCGAACCAAAGCCAGTATTTATAACTTCGCCGGCTGGCATTTTTAAAGAAGAAATATAGCCGGCGACTGCATCTTCGATATATTGATAATCCCTAGTCTGATCCCCATCTCCATAAATTATTAAGGACTTGTTATTAAGGGCCCTTCGAGCGAAAATAGCAATCACAGAACCATACCCAAAAGATTTCTGTCTGGGCCCGAACGTATTGAAATTTCGTATTACTCGGACATTAGTTCGATAAGTATGATAATAAGACACACAAAGAGCCTCTGCAGCGACCTTAGAGGCGGCGTAGGGCGATTGGGGATTTAAAGGCGATGTTTCACTGTGTATTCCTTCTTTTTCACCGTATACCTCGGCTGAGGAAGCAAAAGTCATACCGATATTTTTGTTTTCTCGACAGATTTCTAAAAGATTTCTTGTTCCCTGAAGATTTATTTTCATTGTTTCATCAGGTCGAATTATAGATTTTTCTACGTGAATTTGGCCCGCTAGGTGCATAATGTAATCACATTTTTTTGTGATATCCTTCAACAATTCATTATCTAAAATATCCCCTTCCACAAAATGAAAATTTTCATGATTAAATAATCCCCTAATATTATTAAGGTTGCCATTATAAAAGTTATCTAAACACACAACCGAGTGGCCTTGATTTAATAATTTTTCGCATAAATGAGACCCAATAAAGCCTGCGCCTCCAGTTACTAGAAATTTTTTCATTCACTATCTCCTTTAAACCATTTATTTAAAATTTCATGCGCCTTTTTTTCGGCGATGGGACAATTTCCCTTTATTCCTCTTTTTTTATATGCGGGCTGGTCATAAACCACCTTTGGGTAATGCCCTTGTTGTGGGCCCCGAAGCCCAAGTTCGGCACATATTCCCTTCATATGCAACTTCATTTGTTCGAGTGCCATTAGGCAGAGCGGCTCTGCTAATCTAAAATTAAATCCGAGATATTCATGATTATATTTTCCTAGCTGGCCTTGATTGCAAATTGATCGAATTTTTTCAGAATCTAATTTAGATTGGTGAGGAACACAAATCATTCCCCCCTCAAAAGTAGAAATATTTTTTGTTTTATAAAATGAGAATGATCCCGCATCAGAGTCCATTCCTGCCGGCTTTCCTTCGGAGTTTATTGCGCCGAATGCCTGGGCTGTATCTTCAATAATTATTAATTTATGTTTTTTGGCAATTGCTTTTATTTTTCTCATATCACAAGTAGTTCCAAAAAGGTGGACTGGAATTATTGCCTTGGTTCTAGGAGTTATGGCTTTTTCTATTTTTGTAGGATCAATTAATAAAGTTTTGGGATCAATATCTACGAAAATAGGAGTGCCGCCGGCGATAAGAATGGCGTTGCTTGTAGCGATGAAAGTAAATGGAGTAGTTATTACCTCATCTCCAGGCTGAAGATCCATGGACCACAGAAGAGCAATCAAGGAACTGGTGCCGTTATTTACAGCTATACAATCTTTTAAGTTAAAAGTGTCTTTAACATAATTTTCAAACATTTCTCGGACCTGTGCGGGCATCGTATCCTTCTTATTTAAATTGTCCCCAAACAACTACTGTTTGGATTCCAGATTGATTTTCATATATTTTAAATTTATTATTAATTTTAATAAGTGCTAAAATTTCTCTATGACTATAAGATTCGTCTCCGAATCCCTCAAAAATCCATATAGGGTCCTCTGATTGGATTTTTTTAAAATAAAAAATATCCCTGATAATATCTCCCTGTTTTTTTCCTGATCGGATTTGGAAGAAATCAACCATCGAACCTTGTGAATTTATAAGCTCATAAATTTCTTTACTATTTCCTATTTGGTCACCGTAGGAATATTGATTTTCAGCGGTGGGTGTTATCTTTTTTGTTTGATGTTTAATTTCATATATATCTTCTAGAGTCTCGAATTGCTTAAGATCTTCGTGAGTTTTAGCCGGCATTTTTAAAAACAAAATTTGTGGTATATCTGCATTTAGCCATGGCTTCCATTCTGTAAATCGGTGGATTTTAATATTATTGTCTTCTAATAATTTATAATAATCCGATACACTATCTTGTAATTCTCCTATTTTTTCAACATCATGGCCCGCGCCGCAAAAAACATCAATATGTTTAACCAGATCATTTTCTACGAGGTCCCTAAATAAGTGCCACTCGGCTCCTTCAATATTCACTTTCATAATATTGAAACTATTTTCCAAATCGACAGAATGATCCTTTAACCATTGAGAAAATCTAACTCCCTGCACTTCTTCAAAATTTTCTTTAGAGACGTTATTTTTTGTAGAAAATATAGAATGACCCAATGCATTAGCAGCGTAATATAAGTTTACTTTTTCTTCTTTTTCAGCAATTGCTACATTAAAAATCTCAACCTTCTTATTATAAGAATAGGTGCGTTGAAGGGCTTCGGCATATGGTTTACATGCTTCGAATCCGTAGATGGAATAATCTCCCACTTCTTGTTTGGGAAGAATATCATTTGCCATCCACCCCAGCTCGACCCCCCTATATAGTCCAAAATCAAAATAATTTATTTTCATAAAAAAGATCCCATAAATTTTGCGTATTCTTGTGCAACCATATCTATATTATAACCTACATTATAAAGGTTGTCAAGCTTTTTTTGAAAATTTAATTTTGGAGGATCATATAAATCTAAGGGCTCAAAATTCCATTCTTCTTCCTCAATCACAATAGCTTCTGGGCCGGCTACTTCCTGTGTTCCGCCGGAAGTCGTACATATAATTTTAGATCCGCAAGCCCTAGCGTCAACTACCACATTAGGACAACAATCGAGCCACCCCAAGTGTAGAAAGTAAGATGATCCTTTGTAGAGAGAATATAATTGAGTCTGTGTAAGGTTGCCCATATAATAAATGCTTTTATCCTCAACTAGTTTGGGTGTCTCTCCTGCTACAATAAGAATATCTTTTTCGCCCTTGTGCTCAAGAAAATATCGAATATTCTCTCCCAAACGCTTGTGTGGCCTCCAACTAGCAGCACACGACCAAATATGTCTTCCCTCGACATCATTTTTCATAGCAGCGGAGGCCTCGATGGCTTTCACATCAGCCCCATTATAAATAACAATACCGTTATTATGTTCTCCGAAAAATTTGGTAATTAATTTTTTTCCATACTCCGACTGATAAATCACCCCTTGTGATTCCTCGTATGTTCTTTTTATATTTGCGTTTTGTTGGTTATAATTAAATCTAGTATTATAATAGATTCCGTCCAGCCTCTGAATTCGAGGTACATTATTAGCTTTTGTTGGGGATTCGATAAAACATAAATTAATCTCTGCGTTTACAGGACTAACAAACTCATGCCCTAACCGAATCATTGGTGGAATTAATTTATTTGCAAACGAGTTGGGCCCATTGGTGCTCTGTAGATTAACATTTTCAAGATAAATTTTCATCTTCTACTCTTTCGTATCTAGATTTAGCTCTAATTTTCAACATCAGATTATGTTGTTTTTGGGCGCGAGTTTTATTGACAGCGTTAGGGTTAGAAATATTATACACATATGTTATAGCTGGTAAATATAGGGATCTATGGCCCGACATCTCTAGCATTGGAAGCATCATGGCCTGATCATACGTCATTTCATAAAACTTCCCATCATCATCTAATAAATCTTCCGGATTTACACGCCGCCACAATCCAAATTTAAATGTTTTAAGATGGGACGCTCTCCACGCGTCTTGCCTAAATGAGTTATTTTCGATAGTTTCATTCGAATAAGAAGTTGCTTCAGCACCAAGGCGCGCTGTGGGATACTCCACAAAGCTGCCATATGTCATCCAACATTTCTCTTGTTGATATTGGCTAGATAAGTAGCCCAATACAAAACGAGTTGAAAACCAATCATCTCCGTCCAATACTACAATAACATCTTCTGGATCGGGCTTGCTAAGTTCAATGGCATCGTAGATGTTTTTTAAAGCAAATTTTTTAGTATTATTTTTTATTACTTTAAAATTTTTATGATTTTCCGTCAATGATTTGGATAAGTCATAGGTGTCATCGGTCGAGATATCATCACAGATAATGCACTCATAGTTAGAATATTTTTGTTCCAGAACGCTCAAAATACAATTTGTTATCCATTCGCTGCCATTATATACCGGAATAATGATCTTGAAATGGGTGTTCTCCTCTTCATCAACGTTATTAATAATGGGAAGTATAAGTGGAGAGAGAGGGAGGGTATGTTTCCAAAACAACTTGGCCCTATCTTTTAAATATTCCAATGAGGACTTGCGGGTCTGAAACCACTCTTCATCTCTATGCTGAACGTTTTCATTTGAGATAATTTCGCATCCTAACAATTTAGCCTCAATCGCTGTTCGGGGGCAAGTGTCCATTCCTTTGGGGAAAGTAATAAATCCTCTAGATGAAGCAAATTTAGCCAACATTTTGTCATATGATAAATTTTCAAAAATTTCATAATTTAAATTATTTTCTTTAGCATATGTGACAGAATCCTGAGTACCTTTAATCCAAGACGGAGAGTTTTGAATTAGCCATACATCATTTTTATGATCAATGTCGACTTCGGATAAATATTTTAAAGTTTGTCTATCGAAAACAGAACTTAAAACCCTTGTGCTGTCTTTATTTAGAAAAGGATATAAGTCGCAATAATATTTTTTTTGACCTTCGGACATAAACCATAAGTGGTTTGCTTGAGAGAAAAACACAGATATTATTTTTCCATGATTAGACATGCGACAGTCACATTTTCCATTAGCAGCGACGTGCTTTTCTGGAGACCTATAAGCACAAAATTTATAATCATATTCAATGACAGAATAATTTAAGTTTTGAGAAATATAAAGCAAAAGATCATCTGAAAGTGCAGAGATATTCCCAAATACCCAATATTTATCTTTATGACTCGATAGAATAGCATAAGTGAGTTTGGAAGTTCGAACTTTCATAACGGGCAAAAAACTTCCTTCGATGATAGCCTCAGAAGTTAACTCTGCACCGCCAGGATAATCCTCTTTAAACAAGTCATTTACAAAGATCACCATTAAGATTGGTTCTCCATCAGTGCTGCAAATAAATCATCAACTGACTCTTGTTCAACTAAATCATAGGGAACAATACTATCAACAAATAATTTATATTGTTTCTCTTCGGTGAAAGTTTCAATAATATACTTCTGAAGCTTTGTCGCCCTTCTTTTGTGTTTTTTATATTCTTTTCTAACTTCTCGCATCTTTCTCTTAAAGCTGGCTTCACGAGGAAATGCCCATTGGGAGTCTTCTTGAATAACTGATTTCCATACGGCCTCTTTTTGGACATTTTCGAGATCATATTCTACGGTTAAGAAGTGCGGAACTAATTTCCCATTCTTTTGGGGAATATTTAAAAAATCTTTTTGGCCGGACCAATTTGTTGTAATTACCGGCAAGCCATTGTGAGCAGCCTCGAAGAGAGGAAGGCCGAAACCCTCCCCGTGAGTTGTAGAAATAAGACATTTTACCTTGGGGTGCCTATAAAGAGAAGTCATTTCTTCTTCAGTTAAATCTCCATGAATAAGATACACATTACATTTCCTATCTCCATGTTTATCTAAAATATTTTTTAATCGATGTTCTGTATGGATCCTGTCCATAATACTATTATTCCGAATGGATGTTTTTAAAATTAATCCAACATCTTGATCATAATTTTCTTCAATAAACCAATTAATTAAATTATCAAAGTTCTTTCTGGGGCCCCATTGAGAAATGGCCAAGAAATTAAAATTATGCTCTAAATTTAAATTTAACTTTTGCGTGTCAAAAGATCTTACAGGATAATTCACCACCGTAAAGGGGGTATCACACTCCAGTAGTACAATTTGACCAGTTTGGGGATGTTGGGCCCTGTATTGGGCACCCTTATATGTATCGCGAGAATGATTAGAGACCACAATAATATGATCCATCTCATTAGCCTTTTGAACCCACAATGGAGAAACCCTCGTTGTTTCGATACCAGCCGTATATCCAATATTGGTATGTGCTAATTTTTCCCATTCATTAGGAATGGTAATTTGCAGAGAGATATCATAGGATCCGCCATGCTGCGCATAGGTCTGATATTTGGACACACGTTCATCAATCCACCTTCTTTCTTCATTATTTAGGCTCACCCAGCCCGTCTTTCCCCAAGAAATAGGACAAATATAAATATCAAAAATATCTTCTCTTGTTTTGAGTGCTCTAAGGGCAAATCTGGCTTGTTCGCCGTATCCACTTTGTGATAAAACAGGACCCTTAACTAAAATTGTTTTTCTCATACTACCTCCTTAAATTCCCAAGCCTGATATCCTTTTCGGGTATCCCATGAGCCATGAGTCTCCAGAATCTGATCAATTAAATTTACCCATTGAGTTTCGAATTTTTTAAAATTATAATTTTCCACAACGTGATTCCTACCTTTCATCCCTAAAACTCGTCGCTCTTCGGAAGACATATTATAAATATTTTCTAAGGCCTCAATGAAATCTTCCTTAGAAACCCTATCTTCATAAATAAAGGGAACTTGTTGTGAGCCGATGATGGCTTTGGAGGCTGGCTCAATTCCGATTCCAAACCAATCTTTGCCATTAGTGACTTGTTCCTGCAGGCCCCCTGTCATATTTACAATGATGGGGGTTTGACAAGATAAAGATTCCAGAGTAGCCAGTCCAAATCCTTCTGCATCTGAAATATTAATTGTACAATCTGCCATATTATACATAGCTGCCAAAACTGTAGGCTTAACCTTGGTTGTCGACAGTAAAATTCTTCCATCATCTATGCCCATGTCAGCAATAATTCTTTCCAGATCTTGGCCATTTGGGTCCCTTGGGTCGGTATGCATAATTAAGCGCACATTTTCTGGCCCTACTTTATCTGCAAATTCACTAAACCAAATTAATACTGACCCAGACATCTTCCTTCGGGCATTTCTATTATTCCAGAAAAAAGTAACTTTGTCTTTTTCATCTCCAAATTGCTCTTTTTTATACATTTCAATATCTTCTGATGGAAGTGGATAAAATATTTGTGAATCAACAGCGTGAGGAAGATAGTGTGCCTCTACTTCGGGAGATACAGTTTGTACAATATCGTGAGTTACTTTGGAAATAGACACCACGACATCTGTGGAATCATAAAACTTCTTATTATAAGTTGGATAGGGATAATTATCCCAAACATGATAATAGACCATAGGAACATGAACACGCACTTCGTTCTCCATGGACCAGAGCCATTCATAAAAGCGAGGGTCAGTCATAAACCATATCATATCCGGCCTTTCATTGAATAAAGCTGATCGAATCATTTCAGGCGTTCCATATCCCTTTACTGGGTATACAATCCAATCTTCACCCCATCCTTGGATTTTTTGGGGCTTATAATCCTCATGGCGCACTGCGCCTCCTAAACACACCACCTTATATCTTCCCGTTCTCAGCAATGCTTCAATTACATACTTTGTTTGTGTGCCTACGCCCGATGGGGCCAATGGGTGGTCAGCGATTATAAATATTTTTTTCTTATCTTGTGACATTTTTTTCTCTCAAGGGCAATGGGAGGTCTTGTAGAATTCACATTTTCCGCAAGACCTTTTATCTTTTATAAAATTCTTCTTTTTAATATTAAACAGGGCCTTATTCAATAACGACAGTGCGTTCTCTCTCTTACGTGGGCCGCTTGTAACACGAAAAAATTCAACCTTATCTTTCTTGGCTGTTCTTTTTAAAAGGGCAAAATGGGTTTCAATCATATCTAAATCAATATTGTGTTTTTGGGCATAAAATATTTTGTATAAAGTTAGCTGATAAGTCACCATAGGATCCGAACGCCTTTTGGTATCCCAACCCCACGAACAACTTTTCCAATCTACAATATGGATTTTCCCATCAGGAGTTTTAAATACTGCATCAATATATCCTTTAAAATTATACCCATGATCAGCGATAGGCTCCATAAGCATTTCTTCTGTTGCTACACAAGTAAATCCCTCCGGAAAATAATTCTCAAGAGAGGGCATAATTTCGGGGATAATAGTTTCGGCTTGTGGGCCCATTTGTACTATAAGGTCGCTTTTGAGTTCCACCTCGTCAGGAAGGGCAGCTATTTCTTTTATAAATTCTGCCTTAAAATCTTCATAGGAATCCATTTGCTGACCCAATGCCTTTCTTTCGCATATGGTATGAATGGCGGTACCAAAGGCGGTATATTCATTACCCAGAAATGCGCGCAACTTATCCAGATAAGTAAGCTTGTGATAATGGGGGCAAAAATTCCAATTCTTTAATTCGGAAAATGATATATGTGGCAATTAAAACTCTATATTTTATGTTTACTACTTATTATAACATCTTTTGAAGAATTGTCAAGGGTTTTTTTACTTTTTTTCGGAGTTGGAGCTGCCTTCTTTCTTTTTGGAGTGGTATCTTGAAAAATCCAAACGTCAGTGTTTCTTCTCTTGTTGTTAATAGACCCTTCTCGAATAATGTTTCCGACATTTTTATGCCCTTCCAGAGCTAAAGCCTCCAACACATGTGCAGTATTGATACGAATTTTTTTTCTGCAATTGTATTCATCGTAGTGTGGCACTGAAGCCTCTACTGTTATTTGATCGTCTTTACGTGTTACTTTAATCTTCATAATAGTGTAATTCCTCGATTTTTTTATATAGAATAGGAGATATTTCGGATAATTCTTGCGGGCTTTCTAAAAAATAATATTCGAATCCGTTGGCAAAATATTCTCTTAAAGAAGTTGCTGAATATGCCGAAGTAAATAATCCGTAAGATGCTGCTAGAAAATTTAATTTATCGTAACCAACCTCTTTATATAAATAATTATCTATCTCCAGTGAATATTCTGTTTGCGTCATCAAAGTGGCCGGCGGGTTGAATCCATCGGCCTGAAGGATATTATAGAGTCTTTCTCTTTTAAGTAAGAATTCATCTTTCAATTTATTGTCTGCATAAATAAGGTAGCCATATGGAGATTCTAAAGAGTGAGCTATTTCATGAACCAAATCATCAACAAGATCTTCTTCATTCTCTTGCTCGCTAGAAACATAAATAGCCCCATCTTTAAAGGCTGCGGTTGTTTCTTTCTTTTCAAAATCGTCGAATAAACCAATATAAATAGATTCAACTTCACGCAATAAGTGAGAAGGTAGATGGGAATTAATAATATCTAATACCTTCTTTATATTTACACCATTGGTGAGCTTATCTTTTATAAAAACTTGTACACTTTCCGACATTATATATTCTTTTCTTTGATTATCAAATCTTTTATTTGATATTTTTAAATAGTCTGTTAGATACATATTTAACTTTCCAAAGTTATATTTTGGTCGCTCAAACCCTGCTCATACCCTCGTAAATAGTTTTCTTCTGCTATTGTAAGCAATAATTCTGGAAATTCTTCCGCTATTATAGATACGGCCATCTCTAAAGTAACTTCATCATTTTCGGGCTGGCACTTATTACCAACATAATTTATGATTAAATCCTTCAATTCACCATCGGAAACTAAAACTTTATGTAAGCCGAATTCTCCGAAATTTGTCATTGTACACCCCTTTTTCTTGTCTTATAAATATAATACATTTTTCGCCGATTGTCAAGCTTAAAATTACATTATTTTAGATGCCAGTGTAGCTAGGGCGGATCTTTCACCTTTTTGTAAAGTAATATGGCCGGCCAAATCGTATTCTTTAAATTTTTCTACTGCATGTACCAAGCCATTAGAAGTCTGATTTACATAGACATTATCAATTTGTTCCACATCCCCTGTTAAAACAATTTTGGTGTTTTCTCCAACCCTTGTTAAAATTGTTTTTATTTCATGCAAAGATAGGTTCTGTGCTTCATCAATAATAATGAAAGCGTTGGAAATAGATCTTCCCCTAATATATGCAAGGGCTTCAATTTCGATTACTCCCTTGTCCATATATTCTTCTAAGGTCGCTTGATCATTTCCTAATAAAAATTGTAAGTTGTCCTGTAAAGGCATTAGCCAAGGGTGCATCTTTTCTTCCATTGTACCTGGAAGATATCCAATGTCTTTACCCATCGGCTGTACTGGGCGTGATAAAACAATTTTTTTATAAAGATTTTCTGTATTTTCGAAAGGATCATTTATAGTTTGTGCAATTGCTGCAGCAATGGCCATAAGGGTTTTTCCTGATCCAGCCTTGCCCACAAGACTTACTAAGGGAATACATTCATCCATCAATAGATCAAATGCGAATGCTTGCTCTTTGTTTCTTGCTCGGACTCCCCATACTCCTTTTTTACTATAATCTCTAATTTTAAGATAACGTCCGTCCCTATATCTACATAAGGCTGTTTTCTTTTCATTAAACTCGGCTTTTAACATTACCGAATCATTGTTTAAAATACCTAATTCTAGAATTTCTTCTTCGGCTGCGGGCAGATATCCGTCTTTGTAAAAAGCATCTATTTCAAGTTCGGATAATTCAATTTGTTTAAAACCTGTATAAAGACCCTCTTCCTCGTTGACTACTCTATTTTCTACATACTCTTCCGATTTAATACCGAGAGAATCAGACATAACTCTCATGTTTATGTCTCGTGAAACTAAAATAATTTCTTTATCGGCGTTATTATGATGAAGCGTCCAGGCTACACCCATAATAACATGGTCAGGAACGTCTTCGCTAAATCCCGTGGGCAAATTAGCCGTACTTCCAATTACGACCCTTAGAGTGCCTTTATTTTCTCCGAGCGAAACACCATCATGGAGACTTCCATTTTCTCGCAGTGTGTCAAGAGTGCGAATTATTCCGCGAGCATTGGCCCCAACAGAATCCTGTCTTTTTTTATGATTATCTATTTCTTCAAGCACTTTCATGGGAAGAACTATATCGTTGCTCTCATAATGGTAAATGCATGATGCATCAGTGAGACACGCAGACGTGTCTATTACATAGATCTTTTGGGTCATGTACATATAACTAGTTTCCATAAAGAATAAAAGCTCCTTAATCGGAGCTTTTAATGTGTTCTTTGTTCACCCAAATGACGGTCTTACTATCGGGATTACCGCTTACTAAATTTTGAACATCGTTGGCGTTAATAATTAAAGCCATTAAGTGAGGTGCCGGCTCGTGGATCCACTTAGTCATTGTCGGATTATTAATATCCTTAACAATATAACTGAGTCCTTCATCTGCTAAGATGGGGGCCCAACGATCGTCGGGAATAAGAGTAGAAATATAACAAGGAGTATTTTTTTTTATTTTCACACAACTTCCTAATCTATAAAAAAGTCTTCATCATCTGGGTTAATATTAATTGTATTTTCACGCGTATAATATGCCTCTATTATTTCGCGGACCACGCCTGCCGAGGGGTGATTTTTAATTTTTCTTTTTGCCACTTGTTCCCTAACATATGATCCTGGAACGATATACATTACACCTTTATAAGAATCTACGATGCCGGGAGACATTGAGCATTCACCAACACCTGCGCTGCCTGCGAAAACATCTTTACCTTCATCGTCAACAAAATCTTCAGTAACCATATACAAGAACCAGTTCATATTAATAACTATACGTTAGTATCTGGAAAAACCCCATAATAACAAAAGTGCATTAGTATAAGAGCGGCGATAACGGACCACCAACCAACAAATATGGTTCTTTTGGCAGTTCTTAAAAATATATTTTTTAACATCTTTTTTTCCAAGAGCTGCCGATATCCCACAGCATTTTAATACCTAATTCCTCACATACAATTTTTTCTGGAGTATTCCCTTCGTTGCGGATTCCCCCGTTAGCAAAAAAAGTTGGCTTATGTTCTATAAGAGCAGCGCAGACAGTACCGTCTTCGTCATTAACCGGAAGAACTTTCACTACTCCCTTTATGGCCATTAAAAATTCTTTGCGCTCCTTGAAGCCTATTGAATTAAATCCTTTTTGTCTAAAAATCCAATCGTCGGAATTCATAGCTACAATTACATCTCCAAACTTTGCAGCCTCCCTTATTAAGCGAATATGGCCTACATGGATCGGGTCGAAGCCGCCAGAGATCATTACTGTATCAGTCATTTATTTTATCCTCTAAACATTCTTGAATCTGCAATACTTTGGCAGCAGAAGGTGTTCCGTGACTGACTGCAAATATTGTATAGGTTATGAATGTTGCTATGACGGAACCGAAAATAACTCCGATTCCAAAAAATAAATAGTTTTTTAAAAAATTTTTAAATAATTTCATCTACTAGTCCATATTTGAGACACGTTTCTGCGTCCCACCACAAATCATGTTTTAATAATTTGTTTAACTCTTTTTTAGGAATCTTAGTATGTTCTTCATAGATCTCTATAATCATTTTCATAAGCTTGTCGTTATTTTCCATGGCATCTTTTTGCTCTTGATATTTTCCCCACATTCCCGATGACAATTGGTGGATCAACATATATGCGTGCTTATTAATTTGTCGATGACTGGCTACCACACTCATAATTGTAGCTGCTGAAGCAGCACACCCCTCGATGATAGATACCACGGGTACTGTTGAGTTCATAATATAATCCACGGACGAAAAGCCGGCAAACACAGATCCCCCATAGGAATTGATGTGTAAATAAATTTTACCCGGATCGTCAAGCCTTAAAGTCCTCATCCTATTAGATAAATCGTTGGATAAGTCCTCAATCTTCATATTGAGTGCCAAATTCTTTCCTCGCGAGACTTCAGTATAATAATAGATATTATTATTTTTTACATCCAGCTTATTGTTATCATCGCTTTTAGAATCATCATAATCAGAGCCAGCTACAGGATGAGGCATTGAGGCCCAAAACATATCTTTCATTTTTCTCTCTTTTGTTGTGGTTATGTGGTGGACCCTGTTGGACTCGAACCAACGACCCTCCGGGTATGAGCCGGGTGCTCTGACCAACTGAGCTAAGGGTCCTTACTCTATTAATATACTACGTCTGGTGGCTTTTGTCAAGCAATTTTTAATATTTTGTTCCGAATAACTTATCTATGAAAGGCATCGTGCCTGAGAAATTATGTCTAGCGGATTGTCTATGGTGTATAAAGTGATGATTAGAACAGAGGCCTGATTGATCGTCGTTGTGCATCTTGTGGTGGAGCCACCCATAATAAAAAACATATATTATATAACCAGACGCGAAGCCTATCGACACAAAAGATAAAGCAAGAAAAACCAAAAAGAAACAACCCTTTGCCCACAGTGGTAAAGTCAGATGATCATTTCTTTTATCATTATAATCATTTCGATGATGTATTAAATGGAGCCTTTTTATGTGGTGTAAAATAGGCCATTTACCCAATGGGCCATGGCCAACAAAGCGATGATTTAAATAAAACATAAAAGAAGTGAAAAAAAATCCCACAATAATTAAGAGTGCTTGCAAATACATTAATGCTCCAGAAATAATTATTATATGGTTTTTTCAAAATCCTATTTTTTTAAAAAATTTCTTAAACGCACGACTCCGGAGTCTATTTCTACATAAGTCGCATGAGAAACCCAATCTCCAGTATTTACATATGTTTTTATTTTTTCCTCTTCATCGATCCAAATGAGAACTTCTGGTAGGTGGGTATGGCCTATAATTAAAACATCAACATCATTGTTCAGATCCATAATGTCCCACAATCTCTTCACTTTTCTTCGATTAAATTTTAATTTAGAATACCAAGCTGCAAGATTTATATTAAATGTCTTTTCTAGCATATCTTGAAAAACTGATATAATTTTCATCAGATATCGAGAATGCACTATTCCTCTTTCATATTTGTCGCCGTGTTCAATACGAAATTTTCGACCGCCCTCTTCAAAACAATATTCTTTAACAAACCTTACATTAGCAAAAGTTTTTCCTATAAATCCACGTAAACTAATGTCATGATTTCCAATTACATAAATAATTTCTTTAGTAAAATCAACACTGTTTACAAGGTCTATGACCAGCGGAGTAAACGTTGGTATTTTTAAAAATTCTATTATATCCCCGTTTAATATCAATTGGTCATATTTAGAATTTTGAAGTAATTTAATCAGATCGCTTTTTTTACAGAACCGAGAACCTATGTGGGTATCTGAAACGATCAATCTCTTCATATTATCCGTCTATCCTCTCTATCCGATATCTTATAATAGTCCTTTTGCCCTCGAACATAGGAGGGATTGCTTCCCTCAAGTATTGGCCAGCAGCATGATTAGAGACAAAAAAATCCAAATGGTTACCCCCATCATCGCTTTTAATCTGTATTTCTAAATCGTCTGTTATTTCTAGATAAGGAGCATATGTCGCATATGCTAAATCAATTAACTCTTGGTCACTCATTTTTTATTTTATCCATAAGCATATTAAAAAAAAAGAAAAGTACTGGTTCGCTTAGATTGCCAGCTTCTTAGCCTCCCTGTGATTGCGGGAATGTGTGATAATCGCTATGTAGGCTTAATAAAATCACACAATAAATAAAAACTCACCCCCTCGGATTCCCGTGGTTCGTTAGAGACAATGAACCACCAATGTTTATAGCATAACACTTTTCTCAAAGATCTACAGTTATAAATATACCCTTATTTGTCTTCTTTGTCAAGAAAATAATCATAAGGATTAAATTTCTTTTTTAATTGATGAAAATGTGATTCTTTCAGTCCCAAAAAACGCATCGCTTCTTGCTGGGTTCTTGTTGCTGAAAGTGCATATTTAATGATAGCATCTTGTACTATATTTGTAATGTTGCTCCAAAGCGGGATCCCGTAAAGTCTATTCGCAACCGTTACTGTAGACAATTCAAGCTTTAAAGCTATTAACTCTTCAAGAGAAAGATTATTTAACATGAGTTCAAATTCTTCATTTGATTTCTTATCTTTTCTTAATTTTTTAGTAATACTATAATTTTTATTCTTACCATTATAATTCTTTCTTCTTTTCCAATTAGACATTATTATTCATATATTAGAGTGATTAAGTAATAGTAAGATTAGAGTGATTAAATTAGAGTGAATAGAATGATGTGTGTGATTAGTGTGATTAATATAACTATAGCAGTTAAAAATTACCTTGTCAAGTCTTTTTTTAAAGTTTTTTTTATTAAAAGCTTACATCGCCGATATCTTCTTCTTCATTTCCAGCCTCAATATCGACCTCATTTTCAGGAGTTTGGTCAAAAAACTCTTCTTCATATCGTTCTGACCAGAGCACCATATTCTTTTTGAAATAGATTTTAAATAAATCTCTTTCAGTTAAATCTCCTGCAGGATAATCTTCATTACCAATTTGTACTGCCTTCTTAAGTGGAGTGTCGTTGGGAACGTTAAGATAATATCTACGAAGAGATGGCCCTATTCTCTTATAAGCTTCTCGTGCAAACCTCTTAACTCCAGAGTCTCCACCTTCTTCAGCCATCTCTACAAATTCGCCATCTTCCCCTAGAGTGAATATATCTTCCTCATCTTCTTCAGGAGAAGCAGTAAGATCGCCACCGGAAGCTTCAAGATCTTCAATCCCAATTTTAATCATTTCGTCTTTTTCTGGCTCTTCTTCTATTTCATCTTCGACAAAACCCTTTTCTACAAAATCTTGACCTAAAGGTTTAGGCTCTAAATCAGAATCGATAGTTTTAAAATCTTCAGAAGCAAAGTCTAAAACATATTCTACGAAAAGTTCACGATCTTCATGGCTTGAAGTTAGATCAGTATAAGCATCCTTAAAAGCTGGATTACTATCGGGCTTTGCAGGATCACCCACTACTTCTTTAATAAAATGAGCCAATTGATTGAGAGATGTATATTCATACTTGACAGTCACTTCTTCAGATAAAATATTTCGAATTAACGTTCTTAATGTATCATCTTGTCTCTTTTTTCTTTCTTTAACTATTTTTACAGCGCGCCGAATATTTTCTCTCAAAAGTTGTTCGGCTATCATTTCATCTCTATTGACCATGGGAAAATTTCTCCAGAATTTTTATATAATTAGTTAGTTCTTTTTTCTTTTACTAGTATAAACTTTAAGTCCCCGAACTTTGGGCCGTGGACTATTGGGGATTATAGGCTTTGCACCCAATGGAAAACCATAACCTCCAGCTGCGCCAGCCCCTGACATTTCTTCAATTTCATCAAACTCTACATCATCGGCAGGAACAGAAGATTCAGAATCTGTTTCGTAATCGTCCAGAAGGGTGGGTTCTACATATTTTTTCTTTTTAAGAGTAGGCTTAGGAGGGTCCCCCGCATCATAATTAATGGTGCGATATTCTTCAAGCTCTTCTTCTTTTTTTAGCCCTTTCGAGTGGCACATTTCTTTTGCTTGAGATTTAGTAAGACTGCTAGGATTAGAAATCTGTGCGCATGCCCATTTTCTTTGTTTCTCACTATAAACCTCTTCAATGATTGATAAAATCGTCTGTGAGAGGCTCGACACGCCTTCATTTATTTTACCCCTTAGCATTTCATAGATATCTTTATCAAACCAACCCATGGCCCCTTCAAGGCTTTCTGGAGTAAGGTTCTTCATCGCATCTCGCAATGTAGATCCGCTCATTTCTTGGCCATTTGGTAATTTAATGGAAATATGGGGAGCAACGGTAACATAAGCATGATTTTCAAAAGGTTCTAAAGAGTGTTTATTATTTGAATAAGACCTCAAATATGCGGGCTCTCCGTTTTTCTTTACGCCATCCAGATTCTGAAATCTTGGACTCTCTTTCATATCTTTTTCGCCAACGGCATAAACAATAATATCACTCTCTGGATCAAAGGTGTCTTCGAGTTCGGCTATGCGGTATGGAGAGCGAGATTGAATTATTTGGGCTTCCGGAATTCCGTGTTTTACCATAATTTCTTTTTTTTCTTCAAAATTCAATGGTGATTTGGGACGAGAAACCTTATTAGAAGTAACAATATAGACGCTTTCAGAACCATATTCTTCTTGTAGTGCCTTGAATACTTCGGCATGGTGGCGGCCCATAGGCTGAAATCTCCCAGCATAAAGAATAATTTTTCTTTTTGCCTCTGCATCAATGGCTTCTGTTATTTTTTCCAAAGGAGGGATTCCTTTCCTTCCATATTTAAACAGTCCTAATATCTGATTTACGGGAGCAAAATTACCAGTAAATTTATAAGACCACCCATCATGATCAAAAACAAAACCTTCAGCAGCAGTGGAAATATTTTCCACACTTTTGAGCTTGCTCATTTGTTTTTGTAAAATCTCCAAGGCCTCTTCATGTCCCGAATCTTCAATAGCTTTGATTGCTTTAGACACTTCATTACGAAGCCTTTCAGTTTCTTTTTTATTATCTAAAATAAAAAGACTTTCCAACCCTTTAAGCATCTCTACTGTAAATTGATGGATTGTGGATTCAATAGGGGCAATCGCAGTTTTTAAAATTTGATCGGCGTTTTTAATGATATAAATAGCACTATTTTTATCTTTTGGAGAGGCACCTTTAACAATCTTTCTTGGATCTAAATCTTTGGGCATCTTATCATAACCATAAGCTGACCTATAAGCAGGATTGGATAACAGGACCCTTTTTAATAGCTTGGCTTCTGTCTCTTGATCAATATCCATACCTCTTTCTTGTATCATAGACAAAATCCGCGCCATAATATATTCTATGACCATTTGACTATCAGATATACCCTCGGCGGATAATTCAGCCTCAATATCTCTCAAAGCCGTCGACAATGCTTTTTTATCTTCAAGACCTTTTAAAGTGAATATTGCATCCATTTCAATTTTAAATTTATTATCAACTAAATCTTGTTGTATTTTATCCAGCTCGTCGGCCAAAGTTTGTGCGTGTCGAGACACATCTTTTGGTCCTGTGATTTGTTCGCCGGTTTCTGGATCTAAAATTTCTACCTCTATGGGAGAACCGGTTTCTTTATCAAATTCCGCTCCTCCACCGCGATGAATAGAAACTAATTTAGAATCATAATTAATGACGTTAGCGGTGTCTGGATTAATAATTTCCGCATTATAATAAATATTTGTGTCGGGCCCGAAAATTTCTTCTTGTTTTGAGCGAGGAAATTTTCTAATCACATCCTCAAAATCACGCAGAGCTTGAGAAAAAGATTTTTCAAGCTCTTTGTTGAATGAAAATTTAGAAGCCAACTGTTTGGCATTCATACCACCCGATTTTATGTTAGTTTTGTTTCTTGCGGCCTTCGCACCGCCCTCGGCAAACTCTAATTCCTGCTTGGGAACAGAAAAAGAAATATATAAATTCTGACCGTCTGTTTTTTCGGTCCCTTCTAATCTTCCTTCAGCAGCATCTTGTAAAATACTTTTTATTTGAGAAAAAGTAAGTCTAGGATTATCGTAAAGATGGCTCATATGCCCAGCAAGACCGCCCATGTTATTCTTCCTTATTTTCTTCTAATAAATTTAACTTCTCATTAAGTTGAGAATTTTCTTCCATCAGGAAATTATTTTTTTCTTCAAGCTTGCGGTACCCGCGTCGAAGGTGAGATAAATTTTCCAATGCGATTTCAATTCTTTGCCTTTCTTTATTCGTGCGAGGATTAAGGCTCTCAAGGGCCTCCTTTACAGCTCGCGCACGAGACATTATGGAGACTGGCTTTTTCCACTCTCCCATTAAAAATTTGCGAGTTAAATCATTAAAATTCATTTATTATTTATCTGCCTTAGAAGAGGCATCCTCCGCTACATCTTCCTTCGTGACAGGTTTCACAGCCTCTTGAGAAGTTTTTTTTGCTTGTTGTATATCTACGTCCGGATGAACGGAGCGAGTTACTTTCTTATTTTTTTTAGGTGCGGCGGCCTTTGGGGGTGCAGAGGCAACAAAAGCGGATTTTTTAGCTTTTGGTTCGGCTACTACTGGCGTTTTTGGTGCCATAACTATTGGAGTTTGAGACGCTAATGCTCTTCTTGCTCTTTTTCTTTTTTTACCCATAATATATGCTCCTTTATGGTTTTAACAATATAAATAGTTTTAAATTTACGCTGATCCAGTAAATTCTTCATTTGTCCGGACGCGTAAGCTTTGTTTACCTTTTGTTCCCGACTTAAACGGAACTTCCATAACTGTTCGAGATCTCTGAACAGATAGTAGTCCCACACGATAAGTATTAAATACATATCCAGAATTAGCTAAAGAAGTCTTTTCTACTAGCTTTAAAGTAGGCACCGAAGCGGATATTACTGGAAGTGGCGTAGGTGTTGGACTAGAGGAGGATCCGCTGTGTACTAGGGTGCCCCACATATTTAAAGCTACAGCGTAAGTTGGTTCAGCACTGTGAACAATGGAGCCCCACATATTAGAGGCAACGGAATAGTTAGGCGGAGAATTATGAACGACCGATCCCCACATATTAATAGCCGAAGCTGTCTGTGGCGCGGCACCAGCGTGAACCACAGCTCCCCACATATTGGCCGCAACAGCATAATTTGGAGGAGCATTGTGAACAATGGATCCCCACATGTTCGAAGCCACAGCATAATTTGGAGGAGCGTCATGAACAGCCGATCCCCACATATTTTTTGCTGAAGTGGTACCCCCACTTACAATTTTAGGGTACTGGTGATTATATACATCTAAAATATTTTGAGCCGACAATTCGGAACTGAATAATGAAAATTCTTGAATGCTTCCGGAAAAGAAGTGCGATGCCCAATAGTGTTGACCTGCACCAATTAAAATATTATTAGCATCACTTGTACTTAAGGCCCCGCCTAAAGTTCTCGACCCAGCCAATTGGCCGTCTATATATATAGAAATAACATTGGAGCCATTATCGTATGTACAAGCATAATGGTGCCAGCCTGCAACCGAAGACGGAGTGACCTCAAGATCATCGCTCCATACATTCAATTTTAGCTTATCGCTTGTAGTTTGCACTAGCGTGAAATCTTGTCGAGTGCTGTTAGTACCCATACTGAAGAAAGGTTTATTATTGGTCCAAGCGGATGCAGAAGCCCAGAACATGATACTTTTTTCGTTGCTTGAGACAATTCCCACATCATTGGGCGTAACGCCAGTGTCCAATTTTGATGTAGAACCATTAAAATTAAGAGAAGCTGTAAATTCTGTCGCGTCACCACCGATAATAGAGCCGCTATAAAGTGTTATATAGGATCCCGTATCTGCAGCCGTAATGTTATATAGTGTACCATCATGGTCATTTCCAGAACCATCAGGAGTCGTAATCCCGCCGGCATCTCCGATAAAAATATCATCGACCCAGCCCACATCTTGTCCACTTGTCGCCGAGCCATCCTTCACATAGGTCCACTTCAAGATGGAGGATCCGGAAGGTAAACTATAGGACTTTTGCGCCCATGCCGGAGATCCGGATATATTGTCCTTTTCAACCCCATCGATGTAAAATTTTAATTTGTCATAATTGTTTTCTGAAGAAACTTTCCACCAGAATGTTAGTGTCTGTGCGGATCCAATGCTCGCTGTGTAAGCCAGCGATGTTGATTGGTTGTCGTTAAGAGCAGGATTTGAGCCGGCGGATTTCGTCCCCGTGTGAGCATCGCTCCCTGTAACTTCCCAATTTTGGTCTCCAAAGGTTGTCCAGCCTGCTGGTAGTGACCCAATTGCTGTGGATTCGAAATCTTGAGTATAAGATGAACTAGCAGATGAAGAAATTACCGTATTCATGTGGTAATTTAATTTATTGTATGTATTCGTTAGGGGGAGAGCTAACCAGCCAATTTCGTCATTATTATCGTTTATCTGACGGCCTGGAATCAATTTATAAAAAGGACTTACTCCAGACTTAGAAGCATTATATACAGTCGATATTTCAGTCGCAGTTAATTTTCTTTCCCAAACTACAATATCATCCAAACCAGCTGCAAATTGGCGAGCCGATCCTTGAAGGCCACCAATATATTCTAGGGCGACAAAAGCCAGTGTTCTCGTAACTGTGCCAACTTGTGCTCCATCAATATAAAAAGTAGTAACTCCAGATGAATTATCATAAGTGGCCGCTACATGTTTCCACCCTGATCCATATGGAAACGTGACTCCGGATGAATAAAACGCGCCATCATAAACACCCAATTCATTAGTAGCATTGTCGACATAAATAAGCACTTCGCCATTAACAAAAGTTACTAAATTTTTATCTCCAGTGCTTTGAATATCTTTCGCCCAACATGCAAACGTCATATTGTTGGCAGCAGCTACTGGGATACCATCTACTTTTCTTAAATAACTATTAGCGTTGTTTGTGCCGAATCCAAAATACCATTTATCATAATATTCCACAAAGTGATCACCAGAGGATTGAACGGAAATTTCACTTCCTTTAGTGAGGTCAATAACATTCCAAGAATCGTAAACAGAAGTTGCTTCATAGTAAGATCTTAATTTGGCCTCTAATCCAATAAGGGAGCTTAGAGGCCCACCGGAGGCTCCAGCACTGTAGATGGCCAAGACTTCCGAGCTTGTAAGTGCTCGATCCCACGCCGCCCCATCGTCAATCTTTCCACTCCAGTAGGTTAACCCACTGTTATCAGAGGCTCCCCAGTAATTGGCCTTGGTCGGTATGGTTCCAACAACAGATAAGGAGCCTGCAGCTGTTCCGGTGTCTGATGCATTCGATTGAAGTACTCCGTCAATATACATTTGTCCACTATTGGTATCTCGATCTATTACAATTACAACGTGATACCAAGTACCAGAGGACAAAGGATTGGTACTATATATATTTTTCCAATTAACACCATCAGTACCTATTTCTAAACGAAGTCTTCCAGAACTTCCGGCGTGCGTAAAGAGAGCAAAACCGACACTTCCAGCGTTATCCGCAGTGAATACACTGTAATTGGCCCCAGAAGGTGCTACATCACTATTAATCCAACAGGAGATGCTAAAGCTACCCGATCCCCACTGACTAACGCTGCCGATGTTAGAGTAGCTGTTTGGGGTCAGGTCCATACATTGACCGAATCCTGCCATACTCGAAGGGTAAGTTATGTTTCCGGGATTCGCCCCGGTACCACTATAAACGCCCCACTGGTCAGTTAGGTTTCCGTCAAAGTCCCAATAACTAAATAAATCATCCCAAAGGGCCATTGGCTTAACTCACTTCATACTTAAGGTATACCGAACTCGTTGCGTGCCACGCATCTCCATTTGAAGGGACATCTGGCGCAGTGACGAAGCAATAAGTGGGATCACTGGTATCTGGTGTAATCGCCGTTCCATTATCATAATTGGAGTTATTATCACTAATTGCGGTGAAGCCGTTCTGTCCAGAGCCCGTAGCCCATGTGTGAACAGTTATTCCGTCAATTGAGGAGGGGGTGATACCTAATTGGGTAGCCAAGTTTTGTGCTTGTACAACACAATTGTCGCCCACTGTAGAGCCACTATTCTCGGTGTATTCGGCTGCATCCCACGATCCACTTAGTACTGCAAAGTCGCTTGTTCCCACGTTGGGAGTCCATGTACCCACGGTTGAAGTATCGGCTGTAGGTTCGATTCTTGTGCAATATCTAGGAGTTTCTCCAGAGTCTGCCTTAGAATCGTAAGCAATAATTTGGCCAAGATAAGTTTCTTTATTTCCATTAGCAAATCCGTGAAATTCAGCCTGTGCCGTCGTTTCAGCTGATTGAGCATCTGTAAATTCAGCAGTCACAGCTGTTCCATTAACATATGCTCTTCCACTCCATGTAGATCCTGTCATACTATATTGGAAAGATAAATACTGCCAATCGCTAGGAGTCATCGTAAATGTCGCCTTTTCAGTATTATCCACATATAAAGCAAATGTGTTAGTAGCTTGTGTTTTCATATAAATCCCGCTATACCTTGATGAACTTCCTCCGGTAATTTTGATAGGCCATTCGCCTTGGTGGTGAGATCCCGAAGCGTATACAGCAATGGAAACCCAGCCTTCGGGCGCAATACAACCCGCCGGAGGTCTTAAGCTAGAGTAAGAATCATCTAAACGCATACTATACCGCGTAGGGCTTCCGGTATAAGTATAAGTATAAGCAGTGCTTCCTCCTTCCATATAGGAAGTGTCTTCCACATACCAGCCCATATCTTGATACAGTGTTATTGCTTCGGGGCCAAACGCCCAGCTCCATTTAATAGCCATTATATAAATCTCCTCAATAATTCATAATATAATCTCTCTCTATGTTCCGTGAGAGGGTTATTATGTTTATAACCATCTTCCCAATCTCGGAAACACATATTTCCTCTTAAGTAGGCATCTTCTTCCATTTTTCTCAAATGTTTGTCATTTTGAGCATAACCTTCTCCCACTCCTAGATTTTTATCAAATTGTCCATCACAATTTTGTGCATGATGAACCAATTCGTGAGAAATAGAACGAAGAATATCTTTGGGATGCCTCCCGTCAACATATACTGTAACAGTCATATTATCGGGCTGGTAATGGGCAGTATGTCCTAGAGTTTTCTTGGCATTCTCTTCATCAGATTCAAAAACTAATTTGGGATCCTTTTCAAACTTAAATCTTTTTTTAGCAAACGGGTAGAAATCCTCTAACATATTAGTTATCGGAGAAATATCACGATTTGAGCGATTGGTTAGTTTCATATTTTATACCTTTTCGAATTATAATTAGTCTGTAACTTTAGAAAGAATGGTCAAATTTCCTAGCAAAACACGTTCAGCTTTGTTTTCGCCGAACACATACACGTCGGCGTGAGGAAACATTCTTTCAGATAATGCCACATTATAAATATCTAAAATAATACCTGTCTTTACTTCTACTAAATCATCTCCACAATATTTTACCAAATCTCCAGCTTTATATAAAGAGAGTAAATCCTCTCCTATTATTGGCAAATTGCGATAATTCATTTGGAATGTTTATCAGCGATCGAGTTAGAGGCCCAAGCGTCTGGTTTGATTTTACACCTAAAGCCAGCACCTTTGGCATACCCCACCAACATATCAGCAAACCGACCGGTCTTTTCCTCTTTTTTGGAATTCGCGTCAATGTGTATTTCGATATCGATATCCTCACTTAATTCAGCTATCTGGGAGGCAATATATATTGATTTTTCTACTTCTGTAGTAAGCCTCATGAGCATGGTTGGAAAAGATGATCTTTTTAGTTTTTCTCTGCTAAAATAATAATAGCCACCTTTTTGGTTTTCTGCGCCGTGGAGACAAATGACAGTTGAAAAAATACAGCGATCTCGAATAATTTGGCTGTCACACCCTATAAAAATTTTTCCATTTTTACTGCTGTGTTTGCGCACTGTTTCTATAATAGTTTCAAACTCACATCTTTTACCGGAGCCAGAAAACCATTTCATTATTCTTCATACCGGTTAATTGGGTATAAAGGACCCATTTCTCCTGGTTTAATTCCCTCGGTCTTTAATGCCATTAGGGAACTTTTCGCATAACCCACAGCTTCCATCGCTCTTTGGCATTGGTCATCAATTAAATATTCAACATCTGCATCATCAATTATATTATTTTCATAATCTGATTTTGCTTTTTCAATAAACTGTTGAAGATTATTATTAACACCTTCGATAAAACTTTGATATCGTAATAAAGTTTCTTTTCGATTTCGGACTTGAAGATCTGCATCACTAGGAAAATATTCTTTTAAGGACTCTTCGTTGCTTTCTTTAACAATTAATTCAATATCTTTTTTGGTTAAGGTTTTCATAGCTATAACTAGTTCCCAGAACGAGAGTAATCCTCATTTTTAGACAATAAAGAGATTTCATATTGAGGAACAATGATACATCTCCCCATACTAAAAACATAAATTTTACAAGACTGATAACAATCCATATTTACATATTCTACAAATGCACCAACTTGCGGATCGGATTTTTGAGAAATAGTATTGGGCTTACCACAATCATCATATACAGCAAAATTAATATAAGAGATATAAGAAACGAGATCACCTTTATCAAACCATTTTTCATAAAACATTAATCTATAACCTTAAAAATATCTAAGTAATACCATTCAGATTTAAACTCATCCCACTCATCTATAACATAATTGTTGGCGTTTTCTACGAATCCAAAAGAATATTGAGGATCCATGTTCCAATCAACCGACATTCTTCTAAGCGCGGAAGGGGGTTTAATGGATGGTTCGGATATCCAATACACTTTTATTAAAGGGCAATCCACAAATTTTAACTTTTTGGCCCAAGACTTTCTCACGTTATAACCTTTCCTGTAATCAATTACAATAGCGCGGTATTTCAGTTTATTCCATTCAGTAAGTACTTCCGTAAATTCTACCAGTCTACCTTTCATTCTTGTCCGACTCACTTGCGATCTTTAGGGCTTTGGCAAAACTAAAAAACAACATACAAGAAGCGATAGTACAAGTAAATTTATCACCCGTCTTATAAACGAAAGAAAGTGTGAGAAGATTTACAAAAGCTAAAGTTACCCAAAATAGAAAGCTATTATTTAATTTATTCATTTTTTTTGCTCCTCATTCGCCTCATATTAAAATTAAAATTATATTAAGGAATATATACATAAAGTATTTTGAAACGTCGCTAATGACCCTTACGAGCCTTCTGACGATAATAATATATGTTCTTGGATCTTGGATTCTATAAGGCCGGGCCCCCAACCTTTAAAACTATCCACAAATATCATTTCTTTATTAATAATATGAAATTGAGGCCAAGCTTCTAGGGGCCAACCGTCATCGGGTTTATTGGAAATAAAATTCCTACTAGCACCCAATACAGGAGCACTTTTAATTCCGAAACTTTTGGCCCAATGAGAAATATTAGATCTGGTAGGGGGGTTATAGTTCGTATTTTCAATCAGAATCGTGACATACACAATATCGTCTTTGTATTTTTCTTGTAGTTCTTCCACTTCCAAAGCAGCGATCTGACAAGGACCACACCACATGGCACTAAGATCTATAATTATAATTTTTCCAACATGATCATATAAATTAAAATCATTACCTTTTTGATCTACCAAGGTAAAATCACAAGGATGATCGCCTATTTGTTGAGAACAATCTTCCCAATCTATAACACTGCTAGTATCTCTTATACAGCCTCCGCAAGTATTTACCAAAAGCAAAACCACACTCAGCCATGCCACAAAACTTAAAATTTTTCTCCAGTCCATTTAATAATCCCCCATTTGTAAGTATGGGAGAAAAATATCAAATATTAATTATTTTTTCTTGACAGACAGGAGTATTCATGTTAATATTATAACATGCTTAATTCACTCGAACCAAAAAATAAATTGTCCATGATCTTTATTGGTCTAGCTTTGACCACTATGCTTTTTATTACTGCTCACTTAATAGTGGTTACAAAAAGCGAAGTTAATGGAGTCTTAGAAAAATTAAACCCGAAAGAAGAATGTGATTGTGATCCTTAAAACTTCCA
>VMHT01047778.1_pt1 | contig 32637 bp, 15 predicted proteins | sample 4693611 | NCBI WGS metagenome assembly VMHT01 (sample SAMN12280063, study PRJNA550983) | marine metagenome | isolation source: seawater sampled from same location over 5 years 0.02-0.2 micron viral filtrate | place: USA: collected off the coast of southern California halfway between the port... ...
ATTTAAAGACTGTGGATGCCGTGGATGTCGGAGTCACACGAAGTCTTAGATTACCTCCACTAATATCAGCATCAAATGTTGCAAGTGATTCACCTGTACGAATCGTTCCATATTCACTCAAAAATGCGTTGGTTCCATCATGAATTACGTTGATGGTTGTCATGTGGTACTGAGTTCCTCTTGTGACTTGAACTTGGAAAGTTGCAGAACGATTGACTGTTGCAGAAACACTAGAGACTGTATCTGCACTTGTAGATGTAGTTGTTAAAGTATTACTTGAAAGTGTAACAATGCCTGGGTCTCCAAGATCCACACCTGATGATGCGGTGATAATACCAGTTGCAAGAATATCATTCTGGTCTAGAGATGTAATCGTTCCAGCAACAGATAAGTTACCACTAATGATTGCATCAACAGCATTGACATCAGTTACATTTATATTTGGAGAACCTGTTAATCCTTGAGCGCTGACTGCAAGAGTTGATGTTGCTGCGTTACCAGTTGTATCTTGATTACCATCAGAGTTTACGCCTGGTAGATTAATGTTTGCAGACCCATCAAAGGATACACCACCAATATTTCTTGCAGTTGCTAATTTTGTTGCAGTTGCAGCGTTACCTGTGGTTGATCCAGACGTGCCAGAAACATTACCTGTTACATTACCTGTGAGATTTCCTATGAATGTCGTTGCAGTTGTAGTTCCAGATACGTTGACATTTTGTAAGAAGGTTGCGTTTGTATTTGTTCTTATATTATCTGTAACTGCGATACCTGTTAATGAAGATCCATCAATCGCTGGTAGTGCAGATGGGAATCTTGCATCAGGTATTGTTCCAGATGATAAATTACTTGCACTTAAGGAATTAATAATTGAGGATGTAACAAAAGCTGAACCATTTGTTAATTGATTATTATTAGTTGGTATCGTTGGCGTATTTGAGAAATTATCATAGTCTAAGTAATATGATGCAGCTTGACTGTTTAATTGAGTTGCGTTTGAAGCAGTTCCCGTGACATTTCCTGTTAAGTTTCCAACAAATGTTGTCGCTGTTGTAACACCAGTAAAGAACCCATCACCATCTTTACTGAGCGTGATGCCAGTACCAACTAAAACTCCAGCTCTTGCGGTTACTATTCCGATTGAGTCTACATTTGTTACATCTTCATATGTTAAAACACCACCAACAGTTACATTACCACTGAATGTTCCAGTCGCTGCGGTAAGTCCATTAATTGTGATATTTGGTGTTCCTGTTAATCCTTGAGCATTAGTTGCAAGAGTTGAAGTTGCAGCATTACCTGTAATATCATCACTTGCAGTAATAAATCCAGCACCGTTTGTCAATTGATTGGTGTTGGTAAATGATGTTGTAATAAATCCAGCACCATTAGTCAGTTGATTATTGTTTGTTGGTATTGTTGGCGTGTTTGAAAAATTATCATAATCTAAGTAATATGACGCAGCCTGACTGTTTAATTTAATTGCATTACTTGAATTTACCTGTATCGCATTTCCCATATATCCATGAGATGAACACTGGTAATGAAGAACAGTTGGTGTATCATCTGTAACTTCTAAATCAACATAACCTGAACCTACTGTAACTCCTGTTGTATATGAAGTTGCCTTTGCAGCATCAAGATAAAATCGAAATGGATGACTACTATTTGAACTGTCTGATACATCAAAACGATATGTTCTGCCAGGTGTAAGTGTTAGAAAAGGTGATTGAACATTATCTAAAACATATCCTTGACTACTACCTGTTCCATAATATCTGTGTTCTCCATCTATCTTACTTGCAACCTTAACTTCAATTGTCTTAGTTGATGCGTATGGTGCTATTAGATGACTGAATCCTGAGAACTGTGCAGCAGTAATAATACCAGTCGTATTGACACTATCATTTGCACCAACACCTGAAGCAGTCGCACCAACAAATTTACCACTTGATGACTGATATTGAAGAACCTTGCCATCTACCTTTGCACTATCTTCATCAACATCATCAAGTTTTAAAAGATTAACTTCACCAGATCCTGGCCCATGTGCAAGAACTTTGTATAGAATATCTCTTACTTGTTTGATTTCACCCTTGAGATTATCAATACTTGTTTCATCTGAGTTTTCAATCTCTTCTTTTAAATTTGTTTCCTCAATAAACTTGATTGCCTGTGCAACAGTATCACTTATTTCTGGTGTTTTAATTGGTTCTGGTTCGATAATATTTACTGCATCAACCTCAGTAAATTTAATATCTTCACCATTATTCCAATCTTGAACAGTTATAGGATCTTCTTCTAATTTTGATACATCAAAATCCTCAGGCACACCCACAGTGACTGCTGGTTCTGTAATATCCTTAACTTCTTTTGGATTTTCAATTACATCTATTATTGAATCTAATTGTTCTATTAATTTTGATTCCTTCTTCTTCTGTTTTTTGATATTTACCTTTGCTTCTTTAATTCCAGAAACCACAGTCGAAGTTAAGACATCAAGATTGATGTCTGCCTCCTTAAGAAGATTGTCAAATTCCTCTTTCTTTTCTTTCTTGGCCTTTCCTAGAAGACTAAAAAATTCTGTGAGTTCTGGAGACTTCATTTATCATCTTTATTTTGATTCTTAATTAATTTCGATAACTCCGCTGTTGAACCTACAAATAATGCATTAGTTACATTAGTAGGCCCTTTGTTTGGATCTTGTTCAAGATCTTTCATCTTCTGTTGCAAGTCAATGAGTTTATCTGTTGTATCTGCAACTGCTTTGATTGTAGTTGCAGCAACTTCATAAGCTCTTGCAGAATCAGACTCTTGTGCTAATTCTAATATACCATTCACTGCTTCCTGTCCTTTTTCAACTAAAGAATATAACTGAGCACGACTATATTTATAGTCTTTTTCAGAATCGTTTTGATCACTATTTGTAAGTTGATTCTTTTGAGGTTGAATCTTATCGTCCTCAACGACCTCTGTATCAACGTTAAGTGCTTCCTCGATAGAATCAAAGTTTTTCATAGTTCTCCTATACGTCTATTCCCTGAGATGGACTGGATGTTTTACCATCGCTAAAGAATGATGTCATTTCATCGAATCCAAAGTCATCACCAAATTCAATTGATGCATTATCAGTTGCACTGAGAACACCAATAGATGCATTATGTTCATGTTTTGCAGCAATCGTATTATCATGACCACGGAATACAGTTATATTCTGACCACTGATACTTCTAATTTTCATAATTTCGGTATCAATGATAATTCTCTGATTTGCAGATAAATCAGTGGTTGCACTCACTTTGAAGGTTGTGACCTTCTCAGATATTGCACCATCAATGACTGTAGCTGTATCATCATCGTAATTTTGTTTTGCAGTTGGTGTTGCACTATATCTAATATTACGTCTTGCAGTTTTAATATTAGTACTAGTGTAGTAATCAACATCAACTTTCTTGATAAGACCCTCTGGATTATCTGCAACTGGCCCAAATAGGTATGTTTTTGCAGTAAACGCTAAAGTATAGATGATTGTTCTACGAGATTCAAAACCACCTTCATATTGATCACTGTAGTTAATACTTTCCAAAATTATTGGAATATCCTTCTTCTCACCAATTGAACTGATTAAGTTGATTGTAATATTAAATGAAGGTTGAAAATATGGGACAATCTGTTCTAATATTTGTAATGCATCATCACTCAACTTAGCCATGATACTAAGTTCAAATGAAATGTTATATGGAACAGGCATATAAACTTTCTTTGCATTTGTTCCATTTCTTGTAAGGAATGTTTGTGCGATTCCAGTCTTACGAGTTGGATCATACTGTAATCCTTGCATCTCAAATGAGAGTCTTGGAAGAGTTATTGCGATATCTCTGTCTAAATTTGGTTCCTGTTGAATTCTTGCCAAAAATTTCTGCATTGGCCCATAAGCCAATGGCACTTTTAGGGTGCTAAAAGTTGTCCCACTCGTATCTTTGTGTCGAACGCTAATATTATTAAAGAGAGTACCGAAACCGATAACTGTCTTTCTTAATATTTCATGATAGAAATAAGTACCTAACATATCAAAGCTTTCTAACTATTTAGAATGTTCCGAACGGATTGCCCTCAGAGAAGTCTAATATGGCATCAGCTTCGGTTTCAAAATCAGCATTATCACTATATTGATCTGCCTTATATTGAGAATTTGGATAATCATTTGGTGTATCATAATCCACAGATTGTATTACATATTCTGCGCCAGATTCAAGACCTTTGATCTTCTCACCAACTTGAAATTCCATCTTGGTTAAAAGACTTACATCAAGAGTTCTAGACCCTGCATCCCATACTTTGACTCTTGCAGTCTCTGAAGAATCAGATGATACTTGAACTGTTTCGTTAAAGATATAATCACCATCTCCTATTGATGTTGCAGCACCGATTGTAATTGTTGGTGTAGATGTATATCCACTACCAGCGTTACTAATTCTAACAGCACTAATTGTTCCGCCAACCATCACTGCCTCAGCGGTTGCATCAGTTCCTCCCGATGGTGCAGTAGAAATAGATACATTTGGTGTTGTTGTATAACCTGATCCACCAGTGGTTATGGTAACAATACCTACAGAACCTAGAGTAGTGATGCCAGCAGTCGCTATACCAGTGCCTGGCACGGTTATAGTTGGTATTCCGATATATCCACCGCCAGGATTGATTAAAAGAATTTTATCGATAGATTTACCAGTTGCAATACCAGATCGTGATGTCATGATTGCAACAGCAGTTGCGTCTACGCCAGGTGAAGTGCTAATCGAAACGGTAGGTGCAGTAAGATAACCATACCCATCATTCTGTAAGAATATTTGTTGAACAGCTCCAAAGTTAAGAGTTGTATTTGCAGTTGCAGTACTACCAACGCCTGATAAAACTAATCTTGCAATATAACCTTCTGTTTGAACAATCTCATCAATCGTATTGACATTTGTATCAATGACTTCATCTTCATATTCAAATAGTTCACATTGCAACTGATAAACGTAGTTTTTTTGTAATTGATAAAACGGTTTCTCATGTTCTACAAACTTAATTTCAAATATTTTTTGACCTAAAGGGAAAAATATCAAATCTCCTTCCTTTGGTCTATTAAACAAAGTGTAATCGTCATTTTTTTCTAAAAATGGTGCAACTGATTCCTCAAATCTTTCCCTAGATATTACAAATGTCGCTTCATCAGTAACTCGAACACCAAATTTTGAAAGTATATCTCCTGATCCAGCATATCCATCAATGTTCATCAAGTATGCTTCAAGAGGGAATGCCTGATCAAATCTAGATTCAGTTACCTCTTTCATAATTGTTCTAGATGTAACTAACTTACGAGGAATATAATGACACTCAATACCATACATCCTTAGTTGTTCATTAACTAAGTCTTGTACTAAACCTTGCTCCCCTTTAGAGCCCTGTAGAAAAAATGGATTTAACATTATCCAATCATATCCAATGGTGGCATTTCATAATCACTAGACATCTTCGATCTGATCTCTGCAAGTTCTCTTTCTCCATCATCATAAATTTGACGACCATTTAATTGAATACCGCCAGGTAATTGAACACCTTGAAACTTGATTAAATTTTGTCCCCATTGTCTTTTACATAATGCTGTAAAATATCTCTTCAAAAATTGATCATTATATACTTTTGTAAAATCATCTGGATCTAATATTCTGAAACAATCAATCACGAAGAAGTCATCCTTGTTTATTTGTGCCCAATCAACATCAATATAAAGACGGTCTTGACGAATATTAAATCTATATCTTACGTCAGGATTTAATAAGAAAGTAATGTCTTCAAGTTTAGTTTGAACCATTGAATATTGAAGAAGATCAATTGATCCAAAAGCGTATAAGTCATTTAAAAATAACTGATAACGAATATTAAACAAACCATCATAGACAGTATCTGATCTGACTTTGAATATTTGATTAACCCCAATCACAGATGAGGGCATTTGTATATAATTATTATTTTCTTCTATGTTGAAAGTTGTTGATAATCCAACTGTTGATGTAGTAGTGGTTGTTGTAATTCCTAAAGTTGAATCTCCCCCTCTTGCTTGACCTCTATCAATATCATCTTGTGTAATTTTATATTTCAAATACATTCTTGCAATACCATCATAATGTCTTTCTTGATATATTTGGATAGCATCGTCTAACAGATCTTGAAACTGTTCATCTGCAACGTTGATTTCTAAGACAGGAAATCCGAGTTGTCTCTTTGCGTAATCAATTAAACCTTCTCTTGAAGTTGGTTGAGCCATTATTCACCTCTAAGTTGAAATACCAGTTCTTACAAGTACATTACCTTCTATTACTTTAAAGAAAGTAGAACCAGAACTTACGTTGATATCATATAGATATCTACCCTCAGTTAAATCTCTAGTAACGGTTGACCCCATTGAAAGAGTTATTCTTCCATTTGTGTCACCAAGAGTTACACCGAAAGTATTTGCAGTTCCAATTGAAGACTTCTTCATATTGCTTCTTCCTGTATAGTTAGAAAAATCTATACTAGAACCAGCAGAAGTTTTGACGGTAAAGGTAGTGTTAAAATCTGCACCAGAAAATATAGTAAGATTTACACCATATGGAACAGCGACATCTGGATCAAAAGTGATTATCTGTTGTTGTGCCATTTTTCTAATTATTTAGTTTTTGAACAAGAGTAGATAAAAGACCTTTAATTTCTCCTAACTCACCCTTCACATTATCAAGATCCTCTTTCATTTTATCTAACTCTAGATTTTTATTTTCTGCATCCTTTTTTCTTTGCATATATGCAAGGTATGCCTTTTTATCTCTATTGATAATCGCTGTGGATTCTGAATCTCGAAAGAATCCAGACTTTCCCTCAACTGGAGTATAATTTGTCATTATGCAACTGCAATGGCTCTAAGTTCTTTAATAAGTGTCGGTTTTGCTTGATCAGTTCCAACCATATCAATCTTAATCTGAAACTTAGTAAATGGTGGTAATTCCCTTGAACTGAAAGTATAATCTTTAAATTCAGCACCAACTGAGGAAGTTATTTGATCATCTGGTCTTCCACTGTTGTTAGAGACATTAATAACTTTACCATTTTGATCAATATTATCAAAGCCTGGGAATAATTCAAAATCCACATCCATACTATTTTCACTTGAACCTTCTGCGATAGTTTTAAAGAATACACGAATATCAGAACTAGATCTTCGATACGCAGCAAATTCAACTTTGAGATCAGTTGCTGGATTATCTAATTGAATTAAATTAGAAACGTATGTTGAAGCGCAAGGATCTTGACCTGTTTGATTTACACGGTTATCAGTTGCAAAGTTTGATACAGGACTATTAAGACGGTTTGTTGTTAGAACAGTGCTAACTCTGTCTAAATCAATAACAGGAGAAACATTTGGACTATCACTAGTCATTAATACTTCAAATGTCAATGATTTATTTCCTGGCAAATCAGATAATTGACGATCCTCATTAACTTTAGAGGCCACCATTCTTGGAGTTTCAAAGTGATTTTGAGCGTTGAGTCCAACAGCTTCAAATCCTTGGTCTGCAAATGATGATTCTGAACCATCAACACTTGTTGCAGATATGGTTCTAATACGACCACCAACTGATGTGCCTGGCGGTGTCATTGTTGTGACATTTGGTGTAATAGTTTCAAACTGTATGTTTTGTGTTGCTTTTACATTAGTTCCACCACCACGTTTTGAGGATGAGAAGAAACGATCAGGTATAGATCCTCCACTTCTATCTGTGCCATCACTATTCATATCAACTTTAATATGATAGAAGTCTAGATCTTTGTCATTTGGAACAGTCGCAGCTGGACTATTCATGTCATGAATCTTGTTAATTCTTCGGAGAGAAACACCAGAAAATTCATATTTTCTAATTATATCTCCTGATGAATGACTTGATTGAACAGTGCTATCAATACCTCTAGTTGTAACACCAGTAATAGAACCATTTGCAACGCCAGTGTAAGATAAAATCTCATCTCCGATAATCGCATATCCATAATTTGTTGTTCCAACTCCAACTCCTTCAAATGTGGCAAAGTTAGATGATGAAACGACTGATATATCAGATGTTGCATCATTATCATAATCAACAGTTAATTTAGTCTCAGGAACATCTGATTGAACATCAGACATCTTAACTAAATTATTAAATGCATGTAAACCATGAGCTCTATGATTAATTTTAAAATGTAATCCATCATTTGTTGAATCAACATCAAAGGAACTGATTGTCACACCACTTCCAATATTACCGTCTGCTGTAACACCAAGACCAGTAGTTCCATCAAGTCCAAGAACAGCAGAACCATTATTAAATCCAACTGTTCCAACACCAGTGACAAAAGAACCTTGAATGTTATCAACAATTATACTGTTTCTTTCAGTGATCACTCCAACAGAAACAAGAGCACCACTTCCATTTCCAAGACCCAATGTTCCAATTCCAAGAGTGTCTCCTTGTGCATAGTTTTTACCACCACCATTTGTGATAGTTACAAATCCAACTTCCCCATTATTAACAACAACATTAGCAATTGCTCCACTTCCCTCACCAGTTTGAGTCACAAGTGGTATGTCAGTGTACACTAAGAAACCACTGGAGGGAGTATAACCAACTCCAGAATTAATGACACTCGTTTCAGTTGCAGCAACACCAGCAACATTAATCAGGGTTCCAGATGCATTTAGATTACCAAATTGACTAATTTTAACGCCAGGCACTAACCCAGCTGTATCTGGAATAGTGACTCCTAAACCAATAATTGCTTTTTTAGATAAAGAAGTGATTGGATTAGGTGCTAAAGTTGGAATCTCATCATTACCAGATGATAATTCTGAGTTGAAGAATCTACCCACAGATGGTTCTGTGTTAAACACAGCCCTTCTGATGGTAAACTTCATATCTTCATACTGACTAGGATCCCATGTAGTACCATTCTGTGACTTGAATAGAGAACCTAAGTATGGTTGTTGACTAATTAATACCTGTTGCTCGTCTGGTAAATTCGCAGTTGATATATCAACTTCTCCCATTCTTGATATCCAACAGTTATAATTTTCTGCTGGAGTTACAAGAACCAAAGCATATTCCTGTTCACCAGTTAGATATATTGGTGATTCAAAGGTAAATGTAGTTGGAATTGATGCGTCTTCTGATACATTAACTTCACTTGGATCTTTAACAACAACACTAAATGGTAAGATCTTAGATGTTGGTAAACCAGTCTCAACAGTTCTAACTTGTAATGTAAGAGGTAATTCCTCATCTTTAGTTTGCATGAATACATCAACAGATGTGATGAATATACCAGTGGTTTCATCAACACGGAATGTTTGTGCAAGAGGGTCATAATATTGAACACCTGTAACCGCAACTGATTGTCCAGCAGGGCCTTCAACTTTTCTTGTAATTCTATCATTTAGAACTCTTTGTTCCTCTGTTGACAATCTTTCAATTTGTGGAGTCTTAATACTTAATACTTGTTCTTGAACTGTATCTAACTCTCCCAATGACTTAAAGTTTGCTTCAGCAGATCCAGTCACAGTTCCAGAAACTGTAGAGTTTACTGGACTTGTAGTTAAACGAAGAGTTTTTGTACCAGTTTCAAATCTTGGATTTGCATCTATATTTGGATCTGGTATTTCAAAACATCCTTTTAAAAATCCTAAAGTATCAGTTATAAGTCTGACATTTGTTATTGTTGCCTCTGCACCACTTGTTTGACCAACAAGTTTCATTCCATTTTTGGAATGTCCAAAAAACTCACCTTGAACTTGTTGTGCAAGACTAAATGTATCAACGTTTAGAATCGTGGATGATGTAGAATATACAGTTGATATACCAGCTGCATTATCATAAGGGTTTAATGTGATAACTTTTGTTGGTGCATTGTATGGGCCTTCTTTATGATTTGGTGTGGCAAGTCTAAATGTCATTGTATTTGTTGGCCCAGGCGCACCACTAAAGGAAGTTAGTGTTGTGCCTTTTACAGTTTCCCCAGTCTGAAACACACCACTTGTCATACTAACTTCAAGTAATTTTGGTGTAGTAAATGAGGTTACATCAACATTATCAAAGTAAACATAGAAACGAGTTCTAGGTTTCATGCGATGAGTTGTAATTTGAATATTCCTCTTTCTCATAAAAGGAATAATATCACGACTTAGTGTTCTATCTCCAAGAGATTGATTATTAATTGTTGGAGTAACTTGGAATTGAATACCTTCTCTTGACTGTTCAGTTGTTGTTATAGTATCTTCAAATTTTTGACTAGTTCTTAAAACAGCATCAGTAATCTTACCAGCACCTTTTGGAAGCCATTTTCCATTCAACTTCATTACCATTCCATAGTTGGCAATATGTTTAAGTTGAGATAGATCTGTGCCTGGTGGTAAATCTTTAGGATCAACTGTTCCTAACTGAGTTTCTGTTGTTTGTTCCCAAGTTTGTGTCACTGACTCAGATGTCCAGTTCGTTTCCCATGCACCCCAGTTAACTTCACTAAATCCAGTCTGTTCATCAATACCTAACGTTGCAACTACGTTATCATATTGAGAAGTATCTACAGTGACATTCGCATCTACTCTCTTCGTATCCATCCAGATATCAGAATCTGGTGAAATATCCATATCACCAGAGTAGTAAACAATTAAGAATGGGTTTACGTTTTCAACTCTTGAAGCATAAATTTGCTTCAACATTTCAGTCTCTGTATAATCTAAAGTTAAAAGTCTTCCTGATTTTTTAATATTTTCTCCATCAACGTCAGTGATATGATTAAGATCTAAAGTTGGATTTGCAGTTGTTCCAATACCAATAAATGATCTTGAACCAACAACCAAATCAAGACATGTTGTATAATGGCCAGGTCTTAGATACCCATTTTTTGCATCGGTACTAGCGGAGAAATCTGGATGTGCAATTTGATGAGCATTATGTTTTTTAAAGTTGTCTACAAAAAATCCTGACTTAAATCTATTCAATCCATTTGCATCAGTAATTGTTAAATTTGCAGTATCAGTCTCAAGAAGAGATAATCGAGTATAGTATTCAACACTATTAAGTCTTTTTTCAAGTCTTCCAATGTCAGACATTGTAAAACGTTTATGATTCGTACGAACCATTTTAATTTGATTTACATTATCAACAAATGGAGGCATTGATATTTTTGCAATCTCTATTGCATCACCAATTGTCTGAGGAAATTTTGGATCATCAGATGGGACACCTTGAAGATAAACGAAGTTACCAGTCTTATCTAAAAATAATTTATCATTTCTTCCTTGATAATAATTATAAGTTACAATTAAAGTTTCATCTGGAACTAAAGGATCGGGAACGTTAGTTCCTGATGAGAAAGATCTTGATGCAAAGTCAAATGGAGATACTGTTGAACTAGTATTGTATTCGGCAACTCTTGGCCTAACATCTATTAAATCGTTTACAGATTGTCCATAATTACGATCCACTGGAATTAATTCTTGCGAATCTGTAGGATAACTAGATGCAGTGAAAAAGTCTCCAGTATCATCAGATGTAACGAAGAAGTTTTTAAATACAATCTTTAATCTATTTGTAGGTGATTCAAATTCTTTCTTTCTCTCTACAAAAGAATAATCATAATATGTTGGTTTGTGATTTACATCTAATAGATATTGATTTGTAATGTTACGATCACCAGAAGTGCTAGTAGTTAGCAACGCAGTAACACCAGATCTTTCAGCTTTTATAGTTTCACCAATATTGAATGTATTTTGATTTAGTAATACAATTCCAAGTGTTGTAGTGTTTGGTTTCTCCACAACAAGAGCAATGGCATTACTATCTAATCCTGTTATTTTTTCCCCAACGATTAAATCTGAGTTATTGCCACTTGGGCCTGAATATGCTGTTAAGGTTAATGATGGTAAATCAGCATCACCAGAGTCATTTGATTCAAACACACCTAATAACTGACAAGCATCAGGAACATTTAATGAAATTTTACGATCTTGAACTCTGGTTCCGAATACTCTGTTAAATGTTAAACCATCATTTAAACTATTAGTTCCAATACCTGATGATGCTAAAGTTGAACGACTAATATTAATTACATTCGATTCGTTTAATTTTTTAAGTTTGTTTTTAACTTTACTCTTTAAAACTGTTGCAAAAAGATTTGCCTTTCCAGAAACTGAACTCAATCCCACGAAAGTTACAGTTTTCTTATCCGCAGCGATTTCAACCTGACTCTCTTTTAATGGTTCAATAGATCCCTCATTATAAGATATAAAATATCTTTCCTCATCAAATGGTTGAAAGAATAAATCTGCACCAGCATTAGGTGAAGTAAATTGATTATTAGCGACTGTAATATCAGAATATTGTTTTCTAAGTTGAACCGTGGTAGTAGTTACATCTAAACTTTCAATATTATTATGTCGTACAGGAGTTAAAAGACTATTTTGGTCTAAATCAAATGATGTCTTGCGAAGTAAAAGATCATTTACATCAAGTGACCCTGCAATTAATCCATCTAAGACTCCACCATTACAAACATCTGTAACTGATGCAACACCAACAACATTAATTTTTGAACCATCGGTTGATACACCAGTGATTCTATTAAATCTTGGAAGAGTTTCGCCAGGAACACTATAACTTACGATATTATTTGAAGTTATAATACCTGAGAAATTACTACCAGATGATGTAATAATACCAGCATTTCCAGAGGTATTACTTAATCTTAAATTACCAGAAATTAAATTAGTAAGTTTAGTTCCACCATCAAGTAAAACATCTGCTTCAAATGTTGATATACCAACAGCGCTCTTTAATGATTTGACATCATTGAATCCAAAAGAATCAACCTTAGTTATAACTCTTCCATCTTGAACACCATTTATTAAAATAGATTCATCTTTTAAAAATTTACCAGTAACATCAATTAAACTAAAATCTGTAACGTTAGTTGCAGAGGCTCTTACAAATCCTGTTGCACCACTTCTTGCACCTTGTATCTGATCTGATGCAGTTAATGAAGTAATCGCAGTTGCAACTTTGACATCTGTGAATGTCTTTACATCAAACAAACGAGTTTCATACTGTGTCGATGAATTTACAAAACTTGCAGATTGTGCTTTAAAATCATAAAGTCTTGCAAGACCTATCTCAGATCCACCACCATCTCTTCTTTTGTCAAGTAACGAAACTGTTGCAGTTGTGCCTATTCCCAAACTTGGAGATCCGAAAACGTTATTTACAAATAAAGGATCACCAGTTGTATAACTGACAGCTTCTTGTTCTACAGTTTTAGTTGTTCTTGGTTTTGGAACATCAATAAAACTTGTTGATATTTTTTCAATTGAATATCCTTTTATATACGCTTTTCCAGGCGATACTTGCATTACCATTAAATCTTTTGATGGTATGTTACCCTGATTTGTTTTTTGTTCTGATGAGTAAATTCCTTTGTTTCCGATAGAATCATTCAAAGATTCTTTTGCAAAAACTTCAAAAGGTTTTACATAGTAATCTCCAGATTCATCATAAGTCCTTTTAGCTAATCTATCATTAAGAAGATTATACTGTGTATCTTTTACAAAAGTTTGTAACTCACCACCTTGAACACGAGCAATCTCAATGAAGTTTTGATCATTAGTATCATCAAGACCTTTTTTCATCAAACTGATATTGATTTGAAGACGATCAGCGCCAGGAGCAGCAAAGTTTGTGAATCCTGATGCGTTATCATTTAATGATGGATCTTCATCAGCACTAATAAAGTCCTCTTGAACATCAAATCCAATTCTATAGGATGGAGTGCCACCATATTGATCTAGTATTAGAGTTTCACTTTGAACCTGAGCAAAAGTTCCACGAATAAAATATACACCCTCTCCTATTGACATTGCAGAACCAGTTGCAGTCGCACCAAATGCTAAAGTGTTTGCAAATGGTTCACTCGCAGCAATGACACTTGCACCATAAATAATGTCTTTACTTGCAGATAAACTCTCACCATCATCAAATTTTTCAGTGGTAAAGTCATCACCAGATTTTTCATACTTTATGTAAAGTGTTAAATTACCTCTATCTGAGTCTTCTTTTGATAATATTTTTTTAATCGTTGCAGTTACACCTGATCTTGCACCTGTGATTCTTAAACCAACTAATTGACTTGCATATAATGATACTGGAATACCTAAAAACGCATCTTCAATTTGAACACATGTAAAGTTATTATCATAACTTAAGTTGCCTGGAATTACTTTAGAACCCTCTTTGAAAAAATGAGTACCAAACTGTTCAATCTGATTCTGTAGAATCGACTGTAAGGCACTTAGTTCTCGTGCCTGAACTGGAGATCCTGGCTTAAAAAGAACTCTATAAAAGTTTTTATTCTTATCAAAATCGTCAAAATATGGCGATACGTTTAGATTAGTTTCCTGTGGCATGATTCTTTAAAATTCCAGTACGATCTTGATGTCTTCTTTCTGCTGTGAACTGCGAGTAACAGCAGCTCTGTTATCAACGTAAATGATATCACCGCTATATTTTTCAACCTCTGGGTTAGCAACACCTTTTACAAAACTCATCCCTAAGTTATAAGTCCTACTATTTATTGAGGTAGAAAGACCAGGCTGTAGGGAAGTTCCGAAATTGGTATCTATATTTAGATTACTTGTTCCACCAAATATAGTCGTTCCCGCTCCAGTTGCAGGGTCAGCGTTAAATCTGAATAATTCGTATCCGTATGTAGGTGCAGTTCCGTTTGTTGATATTGCAAGTCTACGATCTTGCCAATATTTGAGAACTCCAGTTGTAGCGTCATAATTTATGACTCTACCAACAGCTGTTGAACCAATACCAATTTCTTGAGTAACCTCTGCGTCAGATGTAAAGGTTGCGGTTGTTGATCCAGCACCAGTTAATTTCAATGCATAAACAGCACTCGCTTTTGAAAGTGTAAGTTTATTATCTGAACCAAATGCTAGAGGATCTCTACAAAGACCTACACGAGCAAACTGATTTCCCACAATAAAGTCGGGATTTGATGCATCATTTTCTAAACGAGAATATATTAGAACACGATTTGCACCTAATTCTTTATATACATCAGCACCATGTCCATCTTGAGGAGGAACAATAACGTTAAATGCTGCATCTGTGGAACCTGATGGGTTTGTTAGTCCAACATCACTTAGTCCAACAGTTCCAAACGTGTAATTAGAACCACCGTTAGTTATTTCAACTGAATCTATCTTACCAGCAGCGTTTACCACAACAGAACACCTACCACCACTTCCATCACCCTTGATAGGAACGTTATTATAAGTTGCAGCAGTTCCATAACCAACACCACGATTCGTGATTGTGACAATCTTCAACTGTCCACTCGTTGAAGCGTTATTTCTAACTGCAGCAACATCATTGTTAGTTGACCAACTTTGAGGTAGAGGTATGAAACTTGTTGAATCAAATTTAATAATACTATTTGGGTCGATTGTAAATAGATACTTCCAAATGTATCCGTCTCCAGATGCACCAGCAGATCTTGGTTCTAAATCTGTGAATAATGGTTCGTCAAGAGATGGTCTTCCCGATGTGTTTTCTGGGTTTGTACCATTTTGTAGACAAACATAAACACGGAAGTTTTGATTCATTACATAATAATTTGTGTCATACAAATTAGTTGAACTAGTTTGCGGTGACAAGTTAGATCGAGAGTAATCGTCTCGATACATTTCATATGTTGTACCTGATGACCAAGTTATTTTTCTAACGACTCTTGCAATATCATCTGAATTCAACTTCTTGAGTGCGATCATTGTATCCCAATAATCTCTCTCCTCACTAAAAGAGTCTTTTGGTGATGGTGGATTTTCACTCCAATCTGACTGAAAATCTGCTGGGTTAGGGAGACCAATCCACGCATAATAACTATTCGTAGTTGAAGCTATCCCCGCTACAAAATTCTCAGAGTTTAATATTCGCAGTTGATCAGTTATAATTGCTGACATTTTATCAATGACTTTTTGTTTTTATTTATATTAAGAATAGGACTCTTTTAAATCACTAGTTCTAATGATTACAGGGCCAGTTTTAATTCCTGTGATACCATCGTTGGTGATCGCTGTAAATGCCTTAGTATCCTTCTTAACGAAGTCGTGTAAACGACCCCATGAGAACTTACCAAATGATCCACTTCCAATACCAATACCTTCAGTTGAACTAACACTTACAGTTACTCTTCTCAAAGCAGTTGCACCAATACCAAGAGCAGGCCCTTGTATAGTTTTAGCACTATGCACCTTGTATATATTATCTAGGAAGGAAGTTGCAATTCCAACTGTTGTAATCCCAATTGGATTATCATATGATGTTAAACCACTCCCTACATTGCTATCAAACACAGTAAAGTAATATCCAGATGCAATACCACTTACAGTTACAGCAGTTCCCACTACTGATGTATCCCGAAGAACAGATCCTTTTGGAATAAACAAATCAAATTGTAATGCTGTTCCAATTCCAGCAACAGTTGATGTTCCGATTCCAACCACTTCACCAAAATCACCTTGATATTTAATACTTCTTAATTCGTCTTGAGTTACCGCTTCTGGTTCAATCATGACTAATGGTGGACTTGTATGAGTATATCCAAATCCAGCGTATGTGACTGTGATCGCAGATATTGTTCCAGCAGCAGACACGGTTGCATCCGCAGTTGCATTTCCAGAAGTTGTACCAACCCCAGCAGTAATCGTGCCGATTCCAGCGGTGACGCCGATTGAAACTTTTGGTGCAACGGTGTATCCCGATCCACCATTAGATATTACAATACTGGTTATTGATCCACCAGCAGAAACTACAGCTGTTGCAGCTACTCCAGTTTTAGATGTTCGATCAAGAATTAAGACTTTCTGCTTAACTTCAACAAGATCATCTAATTGATTAAACATTGGAACCGCTGTATCTGTAAATACCTCACTTGAACCAGCAGAAACACTCTTAATGATATATGCAGTTGGTCTGATATTAGGTTCTAATTCAACTCTATCTTTACCAATTCCTATGTTATTAACAAATACATCTTGTGTTTGTTTCTTCCAAGTAACTGGTCTCTCAAGTGTTCTAACAGTTGTAATTCCAGCCTTAACATATGTGTTTGTAGTTACTGTATCAGATGTTGTAATACCTGTAACTGTTCTTGGTTCTTGTTGGAATGCGTCATCTAGACCAACATCAGGATATTTATTAATTGTTAATTGATCACCAGTTTTGACTGTTTCTAGAATATCAACTTCAAGAACATCATCATCAGATGCACGATAGTAATAAATTCTTAATTTATCATCTGCTTTAGGAGCTTCAGAAAATGTGATTTGTGAACCACCACTATACACATAACTCTCATTAGGAACTTGAAGAATATCATTTAAGAATATTAAAGTGTTATCTGCAACTTTAATTGGAGATCCTTTCGCAGACCTTATAGTAATTGGTGTTTCAACCGCACCAATGGTCTTAGTTATTGGGAATGATCTTCTATCACCATCAAATAGATTTTCAAAACTATTTAATTTTTCTAGTTCACCAAATGTGAATCCAGCAAAACTGTCGTTGAATGTATCAAGGACAGTTAATTGGAAATCCTTAACTACTTTATTCGCATCTGTTAGAATTCCAGCTTGTCCACCTTCCTCTATTGTAAGAACATCATTAATTTTGTAATTATATCCAAAGTTCGTAATTTCAAAACTAATTATACTTGATGCGGTGCCAACACGAACCGATATGGACGCACCGATACCAGTTGAACTACCAACTAACCTTAAGTTTTCATAGTTAAGTGGTTTTTCAAACTCAAGAACTGGAGGAGTTGCAGAACTAAATCCAGAACCACCACCATTTGTAATAGTTACAGAAGTAACTAGTCCAGCAGATACATTTGCCTTACCTATAGTTACAATGCCAGAACTTCCACGAGCCTTAACAAGTATATTTGTTTGTAATCCGACTCGATAACCAGAGCCACTGTTTCCGATTGATACAGACTCAACAGTTCCAGCAGCAGATACAATCGCAGTTCCACCAGCAGCAACTAAGGGTTGATATCCAAAGTTTGTTGTTTCACCAACAGAAACAATAATACCACCTCTAGGAACTGATGATATGTTCACATCATAATTGTTTGTGGCACCAACACCTGTAAAACTTACAGAAGTGATACCAGCAGTCTCAACAATTGTATAATCATCATTTGGATTCTGGAATATTTCATTTAAAAGAATCACACCTGTATTAGTTGCAAATCCAGTTACGTTTGAACCACTAGATTTTAGAATAAAGTTAGTTGAGATTCCTGTAAACTGTTCCTCCACAGTATCAAACACAAAGTTATCTGCATAAGTTTCTTGTGTTCCGCCAGGAACTCCAGTTCTAGTGAATACTCTACCAGCGAACGTAGATGTGGTTGTTAATCCAGCTGGGCCTTTTTCACCTTTCGGTGGATCTGTAAAGTTAATTGTATCTTCAACAATCTGATAGTTACCTAAGAATTTAGTAACAGTATCACCAGCGCTATGATTTGCGATTGCAGAATTAAGTCTTCCTCTTCTTACAAGTATTCTATTTGTAGATCCAATACCAACAGTATCAATCTTCATAAACTCATCATTAACTTTAATCGTATCACCTGAGAAGAATGATGATATACCTGTTATTGTAATGAAGTCAGTTTCTAACGCTGCATCAAATGATAGTTTGACATTTACAGGAGATTGAATTACTGGACTTTGAATGTTATTATCAAGAGTTATTAAAGCTTTAGAGTTAAGATTCTTTGAAGTAAATGAATGAGTTGTTCCAATTCCAACAGATGACACATCAATAACCTTTGGAATAGCTTGTAGTGACTCAGCCGCCGTTCTAGCGACTTTAAATTTATTTTCTGCAAGTTTAACTGCAAATACTGTAGATGGTAATTTTGTGGTAACACCAATTCCACTAATAGCCGTTGCTGCGATACCGATACTCATTGTTGTACCAGCACCAGTTGGTGTATAAGTTATTTCTTCACCAGTCTGGAAGAAGTGATTATTGACCACAAATGTATCATTTGTAACATCAACTACGGCAGTGTCTGATGAATCAAATGTCTTATGGAATATTGGATCTCCAGCATGTTTTAGAGGGAATGAGAACTTGATGTCATTCTCTGTTCCAGTATATGAACCTTCAGCAGACTTTAATCTAGAATTTGTAAATGTAACAAAACCAACTCCACCTGTTCCAGTTTCATTAAAGTTTCTTTGGAATACTTTAGTTGTTATCGCTGTATTTGCTGGAGGAGTTAAACGAAGTTCAATATCACCACCAGATGCTGTTGAATAACCAACACCAATAACTCCAAGACCAGATGTTGAAGTATTGTTTGTAGAGAAATTATCCATGTAACCAAATTCTGTAAAGAAAGGTTCACTACCATCATGAATCGCAGTTACCTGAGTGACAGCATACTTGTCATTTGTTGTATCATGTATTTCAATTAATGCATCAAAGGCAGTATATGTGTTGGAATTAATTCCACTTATTCTTGTGGCCTGTGGAGTTCCTGTTGCTGCAATATTAGTAGTTGTTGATAGTAACTCTGTCAGTGATATGGTTGTACTTCCAATACCTGTTGCAGTTGAACCTATGGATGTTTGATGAACTCTCATCGTTACACCAATTCCAGTCTCAGGTGTAAAGTAAACACTTGTGATACCAGATCTTACATCTGCACCAAATGTTCCAAGTCCGACACTTGGAGAGTTAGTAGCAGATATATTATCATTAATCATCTGTGCATAGTCTAAGAGATACACCTCTTCACTATCATTCAATACAACCAACTCGTTTATTTGAGTTCTTTCCTGACCACCTAACTCTTGTGTTTGAACAAGCAATTTAGAAGTTGTAACCGCAGTGGTTCCAAATCCCACAACTTGAACTGGAGATGGATCTGTAGAACCAATACCAGCTGATGAGGATATGATACTAACACCAACTCCAACGTTTATCTCGGTTCCAATATCTCCCTCGGATGCAATCGTATTTTTAAATGTTTCTATAGCAAATAATCTTAAAGCATAATTGTTAAACTTAGATTTAGCTGGAACGAATCTTAAATTGCCTGTTGTTCCTGTTATTGCAAAATCAAAATCACCAAGATCTATAGATGTTTCCACACGACCAAACTTCATCATGTAACCAATGGATCTATCATGAATTAGATTAACCTGAATTATTTCTTTTTCACCTGAAAATCTAGTGTCAAAAAGTAGCACATAGAATTTAACGCCATCAACTTCATCAATGTCAAAAGCAAAAACATCAGAGAATGCAGTCGCACGAGGTAAGTCATTAAACTGAGAACTAACACTATCAACTGAAATTGCTCTGTTTGTTCTAGATTCAATGTAATCAGTTAATATTCTATTACCAAAATTAATTTCATCAGATGCGAATAAACCGTTTACATCCTTAGAATTTTCTGTGACCAAATCAAAATCATACGACATATGAAGAGATTCATCTTCACTTACTAAATCTGCAACAACCACAGCGACTGCACTTGATACACCAACAGATGCATTACTGCGATTCTTGTCATCAGTAGATGCAATTGAGACAACACTTACATCTGCAAAATTTCTAAATCCAACAACATGACCTAAACTATTAACAGGATCTTTCCATGTGTCATAATCAATTGTACTGCCTAATGAATATGAGAATGTCTGGTAATAATCATTATCTGCTAATTTCTGTAGTTCCGTATTTAATTTTCCTGTATCTCTTCGGAATCCACTTCTAAATTCTGAATCAGAGTCAATATTAAACACAGAATCAAATTTAGTTGTTTGTTCAATCAACGCAATTGATTTGGAAGATGAACCATTAATTGATTCTCCAACATTAAATGTATCATTTGAAAGAACTTTAAGATACTTATTATTCTCATTCCATGCAACAACCGTTCCCTGTTTATCACCTGTGCTTACAATTTCACCAACACTAAATTGGTTTGTATCAACACCAATATCAAACTGTGCAATATTTTCAAAGGGTATTGCTTGTCCTGATGATTTTGATGCACTAAATGTGCCTGGCTGAGTAACTGATGAATCTAATTTGTAAGAAACGGTAGCATTTCCTCCGCCTGGGTTTGTGTTAACACCAGTGATTACAAAAGGTTCATAATCGTAGTTTGCTGAGTTAAATCCACTTCCTGTTGATCCAATACCTATGTTTTCAACATATAATTTTTCTCCCAAAGTAAAAGGATATGTTGATGAAGTATAACCACCTTCGAGTGTTAGAGTTACAACATTAGTGCCACTTGTAAATGATAAGTTTTTAACTTTAATTCCATTATTATTATTTGTGGCGACTATTTTTGGATTCGTATCATATAAAGAGTTTGTATTTCTTAAAATTTTAACCTCAGATACAGATGTTCCTTGTAAGTCAGTCTCAGTTAAAACTTCGTCTTTAGTTAAACCAGTCACACGATCAATTACCACAATATTGGGTGGTTCTAAGTAATTTTTACCGCCAGAGCTAATTCCTATGTTTTCAATTTTAGATAATCTATCTAATCTCAGTATTTGTGGTAATTGAACAGATGGTTGAATTGTTTTATCTGCTGAGTAATCAAATCCAATGTTTTTAATTGTATAATTTCTTAATTTGCCTGTTTCGTTACTATTCAATCTAACTACAGCGCCAACTCCAAGAGTAGATCCAATTGATGTCACAACAGGAATATTTTGATAGTTTCTACCCTTTGATACGATTCTAATTCTATTGATAGATCCTATAGCATGAGTAGACGAAGTATTATATTTTAAAGTTGTTGATTCTTCTTTTGTGTATCCGTCTTTTTCTGGTTGAGATGGTAACACAAATGAGAATGTAGTGCTTCCGATACCTGTAATAACATAATCGCCATTGTAAACACTATCTGATATTTTTAAACTTGAATGATTAATTACATCAGTATCAACAATAGGATTTCTCTTAAATGGAGCATTAACATTTAAGTTTACAGGTGTTAGTTTGTAAAATAAATCATTTGGAGCATTTTCTGTTACAGATAGATCAACTCTCGCAGTGGTTGTGACTCCTACTGTTCCAACACCTATAACTTGGAATCCATCATCCTCTGTATTGTTAAAATATGGATTTGTAAAGTTTGTATCTCTGAATAATTCAAAATCAAACACCTGTGTTCTTTTTCCAGATATAACTTGTGTTAATGATGTGTCAGATACAGCAAAACCAACTTTGTATCCACGAGTTAATGATAATGGTGGATTGATGAGAGCTATAGTGTGATTAGATCCTGTTGATGTGAGTGAAATGCAATCAGGTATTAATTTTTTAGATTTAAACGCAGTTGAAGATAATTTGATTGTATTCTTATCAATTCTTACTACAAAGTATGTAAAGTTATTAAATAATGGACTTGCTGGACTAGATGATTTGTATAATATTTTATCACCAGTTTTATATCCATGATTAGGAAGTATAATTTCATCTTTGTTAATATTTACAGCAGACGCACCAAAGTTAATTGGATTAACAAATGTTCGACGAGTTGTATCATCAAATTGAATATCAAATGTAGTTGTAATGCCTGGTATTACAGATATTGAAATACGATCATTTGCAATTAAATTATGAGACTCTTTACAAACAACAGTCCCAACTACTTTTTCAGCGAATCCAGTTATCTGAGGTTTTGTTGGTGTGAAACTATGTGATTCACCACTTCCAAAACCATCAAAGAATAAACGATAAGCTGTTGAACCAATACCAGTTATTCCTCCAGTAGATCCGATTCCCAAAGAATTTGTAGATATTCCTAGTAAATCTTTACTCTCTTTTATAGCAAATACTGGAGAGTTATTAGTTAATCTAAAGTTAGGAACTGCATTTATGCCGTTAGAAACTAAAAGTGGAGTTCCATCATCACTTGAATATATGAGTTTATCTCCAGTTTCAAATCCATGATCTTGTAAAAATATATTTTGAGTTGGTATAAATCTCTCAGTTGAAGCACCCCCAACAACTTTGTATGAGTAACTAATAGTTGACCCAATACCAACACCTGATGCTGTTCCTATCGCAACACTTTCAGTCGGATTAAAATAGTATGGAACGTTAACTCTAGTTTGAATATCAGTGTTTATACCTAGATTAAACGTGATATTGCGATTTAAAGATGTAATTAGAGATGTGCTTGTATGTGCAGTTCCTAAGACTCCATCAAATTCTCTCTTAACTCTAACTTTATCATTTAAATCATCAACATTAAGAACTAAGAATCTTTCTGTATTAATACCTAGAACATCATTTGGAGCAATTGAATTTCGAGATAAATCACCAGTCACAGATAAATTTGTAATCATGCCAGTTGGGCCAGTTGTTCCAATACCTGTGTTTAATTTTAAGAATGAAGTATTAAATCCAATCTGATGTCTACCATCTAATTTTCTTAGGGAATCTGTTGAAAGTCCAGAGATGGTGACAAGATCGCCGACAACTAAATCATGTGGTTGTGATGAGAGTCCTGTTACTTGTCCATTTTGATTATTATAGGTAAATACTATATTTTCTATTTTAACTACAGTTGAAGCTATGGATACAATTTCTTTACCCTCAACTTTTGATATTTCACCAGAAAATCCATTTCCTTTATCTAAATTTTTAATTCTAAGAGGATCTTTAACTTGATACCCAGATCCAGAACTCAATAGTTCATATTGATTAATTCTACCAGCAGAGGCATAATTAACTTCAATTTCTTGGTCAACTATCTTTCGACTATCATGTATGCCTTCATAATTTGCACCAGATCCTTCAAGTTTATATGGATTTGTATTTCTTCTTAGATTTAAAGTGTTTAAATCAATGTCTTGATTATTAGTCTCTGTGAAGTTCCAATCATCAGGTTTTGCAGCATAATTAGCACCAATTAGATATGGAAAGACTGGAGAACGGAAGTTTTTAAATGTTCCACTAGTTTCATTTTCATTTGGATTAATTGTTGCAAAGTAAGCAAATGTTCCTTTTGGGTAATCTGGAGTAACACAATATCTTCCATTATTTTCATCTAAGTCACCATTTCCAAGATATTCATAATCTTCAATAAAAAATCCTAATGGAAATGTTGATATAGGAGGGCCATTCTCTCTTGTAGTTTTGAGAGAATATCCAGATCTCATGAGTCTTACAATACCACCATCCTTACGATCATATCCATATGGGCCATATATTGGATTACCATCATATGCCCAACCAATAATAGGTGAGTGGTTGAGAGAAACTTGTTCTGCGTTGTTTAGAAGATTTAAGTCATTTGATGTATAGTCAATTGTACCATCACTATTTTTTGATTTTAATATTTTTCTAAGGCCTCTTGGTGCATAGAATGTTGAAAATTTAATTCCCTCATCATTATCTCCTCTTGTTAAGAATCCATCATCACCATAGAATATATCTTCATATCTTTTAACATTATTAACTGCCCAAGATCTGATCTTTGGTAAAAATACAGCACCAGTGCCAGGAATTACTTCTTGAACACCGACACTTGCAGTTGAATATCCAACACCACCATTATCAACAGTAACTTGATCAACTCTTCCATTACTAATTGATGATATTATTTTCGCACCAACACCATCACCTAAAATTGTTAAATCGGGAGTAGATGTATATTCTGCACCAGAACGAGTTATAATTACAGATTGTATTCTTCCATTTGTAACAATCGCTTTATACTCAGATGATGAACCAGAGGAAACACGAACTTGAGGTGGAATACTAAAGTTAAAGGTAGAATCATTTCCATATCCAAGACCAGCGTTCTCAACGTTGATAGATGTAATTGAACCTCTTACAATTGGATTGACTCTTGCATGATAGTTTTCTGGTTCTGATGTGTTGATTCCTATAGATCCTTTAACACGAACAGTTATTGGTGGGTAATTAAATACATGATCTCCAGAACCAACAGATGTCAGTCCAACAAACTGTTTTGATTGATAATTTGCATTAGACAATGTTGTTCCAATACCAGCAGATGCCAGTCTGAAACGGCTGTCACTAACTTTTAAAATATAATAGTCTTGATCTGTATCTAATCCACCAATCTTAACTTGGTTATTTGAATATCTAACAAGTTCTCCATCTTCAAATCCATGATTTGTATATTCAATAAAATCAGAATATGTATTAATACCAGCAGTAGGAATTAACCGCCTCTTATTTTCATACCCTTCGCCAGGATTATCGATGATAATTTGACCTAAAACAAATTTCTTTCTTAAACTTTGAAGTCTCTGTGAACCATCAGCAAAACCAGTAAGATTGATTAAATTAGATTTTGTTATTGCATCATTCTGATTATTTGCAAGTTTGATAGTTGATTGATTAACTTTTGATACAAAGTAGATTGATTCATCAACTAATCTTTGATCTGGATTAATTTGAATTAAAGTTGTTGTAATACCAGCACTGGCGATGCCAATTGCACCAGTATTAAATGTTTTATAGATTACAGCTTCTCCATCACGAAACTTATGAAAAGTTCCGAAACCAATTGTATCGTTTGCGATATTAATTGCATTACCTGTAGATGATGCATCAAAATCTACAAAGTGATCAATTTGTTTTAATCTTGATCTTGCAATCGCATTTTTACCATTACCACCACTAATTTCTATAATTGGTGGTGCAACATAGTCAAAACCTGAATCTATAATATCGATTCTTTCAAATTGACCTCTAACGTTTGCTGTCGCACTCACACCAGCTCCAGTTAAACTTTCAACACTTACTGTTGGTGGAGTGATGACATCAAATTGAGAACCACCCTCTAAAACATCTATTGATTCAACACCACCAAAAAATATAACATCACCTGACTTATAGTTTAGTATCTCTGTGCCATTTACAAGCATGCCAGTGGCGCCTGGCGCTGTCTCACGTCTCGCCCCATCAAATACTGGATTCAATGAAAATCTCTTTAATAATTTTTGATGATCAAGTTTTTTGTTTGATAAATCGGGAACAGAGATTTTGAATGTTCCATTTCCAGTTGCATCTACAAAATCACCGTTTACTAAGTCAGGCAAAGAGTTTGCAAGACGAATATTGTTAGAATCAACACGACTTATATAATAATTTTTACCATCAATGAGTTGACCTAAGAAACCGTTAACTACATTGTATGTAACAACTTCTCCAGAATAGAATCCATGATCTGCTGCACCCTCTGTAACCTGTATCAACTGTATAAGGTCTCCGCCAGTAGCGCCAGTCCATGTTATAGACCTATCTGGTGCAACTATAGGTTCATTGCCTAAACTCGGTAAAGAAGGAGAGGCGACGTACATATGAGGATGTGGAGGTAATGCTAGTGCATTATCGCTACCATGATCATATACATTTTGAACATCAGTTGTATATTTTGTGATATTATCATGAAGAGAACTATTACCTCTCTTTAATCTTCTACGAATAAATGCAAAATTGTTTTCAGCAACGCCAGGCAAGTCACCTACTATAAATGTTGAACTACTAATGACACTTAAAACACGACCAACTGCAACTAAATTAGAATTACCATCTAAAACTTCAATAGCATCCTCTTCTAAGAATCCGTGATCAGAAAGACTTTCAATTTTAAAACTACTACTTGATTGTCTTAAGACAGTTTTTGGCGTAAATCTTACAGCAGAGTTATAGACCCATGAACCAAAGTTAGAATCTTCAGAACTTTTATTGATACCAAATGAACCAACTTTAACCTTATCACCTTTATTAAAGTAAAAAGTTGTATCTGGAATTGAAAAATCCTTTAAAACACCAGTGATTAATACTTCGATCTTATTTGTATTATTTGCAAAAGAATATCCATATGCAACATTATTATATCTAACATCATCTCCAACACTTAAAACATCAATAGATGTGTCTACTCCTACAAATTGATTTGCAGTTTTACTTGTATAAGTAACAACTCCAGCGTTACTTGCTGTCGGTAATGATAAAGATCCACTTGTAGGAAATCCAACAGTTGTATCAACTGTAATAACAGTTGAACCAAGTGATACTGAATCAGTAACACGAGTTCTGCCTGGAATTATAAAATCACCGTCAATTGAATCTTGTGATACACTAATCTGATAATAGTGTTCTCCACCATATAAAAAGTCTTTAACATCTGATATCGCACCAGAAGCACCTCGAATATTACCATCATCCTCGTCAGCATCTTGAAAAAGTGTTGATCCTTTTAAATTACGAGGATCTCCAGAGACAGGTTTGACAACAAAATCTTGTGCAAAACCATAATCAGCATCAGATGGTTTAATTAAAAACTGTGATGGTTTAATAACATTAACTTCTTGACCATATAATACTCGAAATAAAATGCGATATGACTCTTCTGTCCCCTTTGTTCGATAAAAATCTTTAACTTGACGAATGAACTTAACTTGATCTAAATCACTACTTAATTTACGATTTTCAAATCCACTAGCATATGTTGTTTTTAATTTACTAAAGAACTCACGAATGAAAAGATTTGATAAGTTATGAACTTTTGTGCCACCAGTATGAGAAACTCCTACACTGGTATTAAATGATAGTAAATCTGATCGTGTGGGTTGATCCATATTATCAACGCCACTAAAACCACGAATACATCCTGTAAATGATGTTGTTCCAATTCCTGTATAAGTAATGATTTCATTATCAATTTTTAGTAATCCATACTTACTTGGATATCCTTTTGTCGAATCTACGAATATTGTATCCGAATATGATTCGGTATCTGTTGATAATCCAGTATATTGTGTAAGTGCAGCACCAACGTATGTTTGTAATTTAGTATATCTGTCAAGATTCTCAGCAATATTAATTGACCCACCTTGATACTCTTGAGAGATATAGTATTGTTTCATGAAATCCACAAAAAGTGGACTTTCAGACTGCACAAACTCAGGTAACTGATTTTCAATTACCTGATTGATTTCGACTCTTTGTATTGAGGTATCTATCATTAATATCCGTATCCAGAACTAGAAGATGATGAAGATGATGAAGATGATGAAGGAGTGCTTGAACTAGAAGAACTTGTGGTTGAACCTGAGTAAGTTCCTCCACTCGTGGTTGTAGTTGAAGTTGAAGAAGCAGTTGATGGAAGTATCGCTGCGGCTGTTGAAACTGGAGAATTTGATTTTCTTATGAAAGTTGGTGTGTAATAACTGTGAGTATGAACAAATCTTGATCCAGAGGTATTTTCTCCTGATGCGATTAGGTCTTGTATCATATTGATTGTTGTATTTGTCATATCAAACTTAATATACAAATCACGAAGTCCAACAATATCATTTGAATGGGGAATTGCCTGAATTTCAACTATACCGTTCGCAACCACTGTTGAAAGTATATTTACAGTATCTATAAGAACTTCACCAGTCATATAATCAACAGTTCCAGCATTTTTCTTTACAATACTTGGAGTTCCACCTTCAATATATGTAAAGAAGAAAATTCTTCCCTTTTCACGATTAATTACTTCATCTGCAAGATAAACAGTGCCTGTAACACCTTCAATCGTGAATCCTGTTGACACTACGTTATAAGAACTCTCCTGAGTATGGAATCGATTACCATAACAAACCTCATATTGAGCAAATTGACCCAAAACTGCTTTTAGATTTCGTCTAATTGTTACAAGAGTGATATTTGATGTAATTGATGCATCAACGCTATCAATAAGTGATATAGCCTTACTATATTTGAATCTACCACCAAATTTATTAACATCTATTGAACGTGAATACTGTGTGAGAGCATTTGAGATACCAGTTTTTAAATTGTCTGGATCATCATTCAAACTTGGATTATAATATGGATTTGATTGTAACTCAACATACAAATATTTTAAATCTATAAATTCTGGTACAATACCAGCAACCGCATAACTCTTCAATCTTTGTATCAACTCTCTTTTTGTCTCGTCTGATAGAAAATCACCATTTCGAGGTTTTACAGACATAAAAACCTTTCCAAAACGAGGTGGACTCATTTCTTCACCACCAAAAGCGGTGACAGATTCAACGTTTGGATAAATGTAACCTAAAACTGCTTCATAATCCGATGCCGTAACTGCACGATACTGAGAAGAGTAAATTCGAGGTGCATAATACTTAATTGATGATATTGATTCGATTTCATCACCATCTCTTGACTTTTCATCAGTTGAAACTAATGAAACTAATGATGCATTAATGGCAGCACCATCTTGATTTGTAATATTTCCTACAAAACTGAACTCTGAAGCACCATTTCCATCCCTTCCATCAGTTACAATGTATGAAACATCAATAAAGTTGTTATTTGATAATTTTTTACCAATTACATTGTCTCCGAAGATTAATTCATATCTTTCATCTTCAATTTCTTGTAAAAGATAAGAAGCTGCGGTTGAAGTAACTCCTACAATGTTATCAATTTGTTTATATGTAACACTTGATGATGAAGATTCAGATGGAAACACCTTAACCTTAATTGTTGATGTATCAATGAATGAATTATCTAAAATATACTTTTGATTTGCTAAAGATGTATCAACTGTGAAACTTTCAGTAACATAAGTTCCTTCAAATATCTGTATCTCACTAAATTCAGCAACTCCATTAGTAACAGGAACTGTAATATCCTCTGGAATTGAAAATATGTAGTTTGTGTTCTGACCAGCACCATTACAAATCAATCCAGCGTTCAATGTAAGTGTTGATGTATCTTCAAGACTATCAACTGTAAAAGATATCTTTGCTCTTGCAGATTTACGAGATCGAGGAACATATCCAATATTTCTGGCAAGTGCAACAACGTTTTCTCGAAGAGTAGAGGAGTCAAGAAAACACTCATTCGCTGCCATATTAGTATTGTATGCAGTGATGTATGTATTATACGCCAGTGCGTCAATAATTATTGAAAGGTTAGACCCCTCAAAATCATAATCGGTGAAATTTGTATTTGCCCTCAGATAATCTCTGATAGACAGTTTTATTTCATCAAAATCTAAATTTACATATTGACCGAAAGCCATTATACTCTAGCTGGTTGTAGGATAACTTCGACTGATTGTGTTGGTGCTGAAAGTCCAGTAATATCATATTGAATTGTACAATTCAATTCATTTGTATCTGAATACACTCTCGCTGTTGTGATCACATTACTAATTCTTGGTTCAAATCTACTTAAAGATGACGTAATTTCATCTGAAACACGAATTTCATTTAAATTAGTGCTTAAATCAAACAAAGAATCATTAATTATTGATCCAAATGTCGGATCAAATGGTTTTTCACCTAAAATTGTGAAAACTATGTTCCTTACAGATCTTTTAATAGCATCTTCATTACGAATTGCAACCACATCATTCGTCACAGGATGACGTTTGAAGGATAAATTGATATCTTTGAATGCCCTAGAAGTCACTATCTACACAAAAAGTTTGCTGTTTTTATTTATACCGATTTTTTTACCTTTTTATAACACGAATTCGATATTTTTCCGATTCTAAAGCGTTAATAATGTATTTAGCACAAATTCGAGGGTCTTTTTCGCCGCAAGTGAAGAAATCTGCGTTCATACGACCCAATTCAGGCCAAGTATGACAAGAAACATGACTTTCTGCTAATGCAAAAAGAGATGTGACACCACATGGACTGAATTTATGTGTATATTCATTTAATATTGTCATCTTCGACTTCAAAATAGCACGAGTGAAGATGTCCCGAAGGAAATTAGGACTGTTTAAGTCCTCAAAATACCCATCGTAGACATCTAGTATTAGATGCTCACTCATTTCATCCCAATTCTGGTTCATTTAAGTCAATTTTAAAGTCACCACCATAAAAATCAGCGTTCATATCAGTGCCTCCAGCACCTACACTCACGTCAAGAGACCTTTCTTTCGCTGTTTTCCAAAAATAATTCTCTTCTGAACCTAATCCATCACGATCATGACCATTCTCCACCTGATAATACACGGTTGAAACCTTAAAATCAGGAATCTTAGGTGTCTCAGGAGTGATACTGTTGTCATATATCCTCATTCTGTTGTTAGGATACAGTGCAAACTGACCATTATCTAATTCTAACAGGTTATGAGACTTATGTTCCGCTGGTTGTTCACTGGTCGAGTAGTCGATAGCGTCTACATCAGAGTGATAGTTATCTAAAGTACAAATATATGTACCAGTCTGATTACCATAGTCTCTTGTATAGACCTCATAGTGCATTGAACCGATGAATTGTTTCTGTACTGCAACGACACCATAGTCCATACAGTTCCAGAACTGTAGATTATGTAGTGTCATATCTGGATCGGGTATCTCAGGAGAGGAGAGAAAAGCGCTTATCGGTAACTTATCAAACATTGCAGCATACTCTGGTAGATACGTTTCAAAATAAAACGCACGGCCAGGAATACTCTTTGCAGAAACCCATACTCCTTTCACAAATTCACCATGACCACTCTTATGATCGGTCAGGTACTCTTTTCTCACCCATACCTCATAAGAAGGTAGATTCGTAATCAGTGTGCTCATCTACCCTGACCCCGATACTTCTTCTTTGACTTATTGCGACTGGTTGCAGAAAGTTTAGTATTCACTGACTGTCCCTGTCGTGTTTTCTTTGGACGTGACTCAATGGTCGCAATGCCTGAATTAAAACGAACTGCCATTTACTTACTTCTCCTTGGTTACGTCAATGATCTCAACCTCATCAGGGTCAATTGCATCTTCACGTCCTTCGTCAAATCTTTGAACCAGTATCTGCATTGCATCATACTTGCCTGCTTCACTCAACAAACCTTTGGAGAGTTCGCGCCCATTATGTATCAAACGATACTTCTTTTCTAATTTACCTTTAACCATAATAACTCCTATGAATGTGGATTGTAAAAATATAAGATGTAGAGAATCACAAAGATTATTCCAATAAAGATCAAACCTGCCATCAGATTACTCTCGTCTTCTCATGACCCACTCGTATTCGTGGATCGCACCATGTCACCATACCTTCTTTCTTTGCATCTAAACAGAACGATACATCTTCTCCGCACATATCCTGTACATTGCCACTATCAAAGACTTGCATCTTCGGAGCAAACCAAGGATACTCTAATCTTTCAAAGACACCATTCTTAATCAGTGTCCAACCAAATCCTGTGTAATCGACAGTAAAAGGTTTTCTCTTTTTCGTGATCGACTCGACTGTCTCGTGATTCATAACTCCGCCATTCTTTGCAAAGTCTTCTTCACTTAACCAATGTGCAACTGATGTAGTATGTCCATCCTCAGTGGCATACCAACCAGCAACAATCTCTTTGACCTTACTATCATCAATACCTATCTGTGTACTGACAAGATTACCGTCCTTATCCTTGACTTCCTGAGTGACCTCTGCATCCTTTGTTGCAAGATCAATCAACTGCCAAAAC
>VMHT01138599.1_pt1 | contig 32634 bp, 30 predicted proteins | sample 4693611 | NCBI WGS metagenome assembly VMHT01 (sample SAMN12280063, study PRJNA550983) | marine metagenome | isolation source: seawater sampled from same location over 5 years 0.02-0.2 micron viral filtrate | place: USA: collected off the coast of southern California halfway between the port... ...
CTTTAAATTTAGGATTTTTTTTATTAATGATGTAGAGTTTACCTCTACGTTTTACAAGTTTAGAGTTAAGATCTCTTTTTTTTAATGATTTTAAAGAACTGGCTATTTTCATAATTTTTAAAGCCTGGCAACGTCCTACTCTTCCATATCTTAAGACAAAGTACCATCGGCGCTGAAGGACTTAACTTCCGAGTTCGGTATGGGATCGGGTGTGGCCCCTTCGCAATAATTACCAGGCATTGCTTTATAGTCTTAAATATAAATTTTGTAAATAAGAAATATTTGAATTAGCCATATTATGTTGCAAAATTTAATACATAATTTAAGTATTATTAATGTTTTTCCAATATAATTTAACAAAATTAGTTATTATCTTAAATTGGCTTTTAGCATTATTCCCCATCTCTTTTATTTTAGGTAATCTATTTATTAATTTGCACTTATTAATTTTTATTACTCTTGGTTGTATTTATCTAAATAAGAAAAAAATTAAGTTAGATGAAAAATTTCCTGTATTAATTTTTTTATTTTTTTGCTTATTCTTAATAATATCCTCAGTTTATAATCAAGCTAACATTGCAAAATCTCTATTGTTTTTACGAATTATAATTTTTTATTATATAAGTATTTTACTTTTAAGAGAAAAAATTTTTAATTTAAAAATCATATTCAACATCTTTTCTATACCTGTCGTAGTTGTTTGTTTAGACTTAATTTTTCAATTTTTTGTAGGATATAATATTATCGGTCTTGAAGTTCAGAATAACGGAGTAACTAGTTTTTTTGGAGATGAAAAAATAGCTGGATCATATTTACAAAATTTTGGATTTTTTTTAATTTATATAATTTTTGAAAAATTTAACAAAAAAAATATTAAAAATGAAATAATAAAGTCTCTATTAATAGCTTTGATTAGTATAGCTATTTTTGTAAGCACGCAAAGAATGCCTATGATAATTTGGCTATTATTTTTAATTTTTTACGGAGCAGTTTTCTACAAATCAAAACTAAAAAATATATTATTTTCAATTTTTATTTTAGGTATCTTTATAAATTTATTTTCCTCAGGTAATGAAAAAATAAATTATACTTCTTTTTATAAAAACATAAAAAATATGATTAATAGTACAATAATTGTATACCAGACGAATAAGGATGAAAAGAAATTAAATGAGATAAAGAATTTTTTAATCGAACAAAGTCTTTTGCCAGAAAAGAATTTAGATTTTGTTAAGGGAAGTGGACATGCTAATCTTTTTGGAAATGGTATTTATATATGGAATAATAATAAATTTTTAGGAATAGGTTACAAGAACTTTTACGCTAAATGTGCAGAATACAAATTACTTAGATGTTCTACTCACCCACATAATTATTATTTAGAAATACTTTTAACAGTAGGTTTGTTGGGATTTTCCATTTTTATAATTTATTTAATTTTTTTAATCTTAAGATCGTTACAATCCCTAAAAATATATTGGGAAAAAAATCAAAAAGAAAAATGTAACTTAACATTAATTTTTTTAATAAATTTTTTGATGATTTTTTTTCCATTTAAATCCTCTGGGAGTTTTTTTACGACTGCCAATATAACATACACAATAATTATTTTAGCTTTATTAACTTCTCAAATTAATAAAAAAATTAAAAAAAAACTTAATTGAAAGTGATTTTGAGACTTTTTTCTCAAATTTTTTTGCCGTACTATTTTTTTTTACCTAATAAAATCTCAATGATTTTCTTCACTTAATTTCATTTTCAAATTGATGAATTTCTAAACCTATTCAACTATAATTATTATTAGAAAATTTTTTATAATCTATTTTAAAATATATATCTTCTATTTTTTATAAATAAATATTCGGTGGGCATGATAAGAATTGAACTTATGACCTCTTCGATGTCAACGAAGCGTTCTACCACTGAACTACATGCCCAAAATTTTCTAATTAGAAGCCTCCAATTTAAAAAAATTTAATCACTTTTTTACAGAATTCTCATAATTTTTAATCTGTTCCATTGAATACGAAAATAAATTTTGTGGACTAAAATAATACTTTTTGTACCAGTTTATAGTGAGATTGATAGTTTGCTTCAAATTCATATTACAGTTCCATTTTAATATTTTTTTAGCCTTAGCTGAATTTAATTGAAGAAGCTTAGACTCTTTAAAAATTTTTTCTTTTTTAACAATTATTTTAGACCTTGGCCAATATTTTTGCATTGCCTTAACTACATTTATTACTTCTCTTTTTTTTTCAATTCTAGGCCCAAAATTAAATGCCTCGCCATTAACTTTTTTATTTTTTTTTAGTATAACTGCTAAAATAATATACCCATAGAGTACATCTAGAACGTGTTGCCATGGTCGAGTTGAATTTGGGTTTCTTATTTTTACTGGTTTATTTTTAGACCAGCTTCTTACGCAATCAGGAATAATTCTACTAAAAGACCAGTCACCACCGCCAATGACATTTCCAGCTCTTGCTATAGCAATTTTTAAGTTTTTTTTACTAGACAGACCATTATTTATGTAAGATTGCACCGCATAATCTGCAGCTGCTTTTGATGCACTATATGGATCCAATCCTCCAAGAATATCATTTTCTTTATAACCTCTATTCAGTTCAAAATTTTTATAGACTTTATCACTGGTTATAATTACCGAGGCTACATTATTTTTTAATTGTTTTAATGACTCTAAAATATTTATAGTTCCTATTGTATTTATCTCCCACGTTCTTTTTGGATTTTCATAAGCTCGTTTTACGATTGCTTCTGCCGCTAAATGAAAAATGTAATCTGGTTTAAATGTTTTAATTACTTTTAGTAATTTTTTTGAGTCTCTTATATCAATTTTTTTACATTTAATTTTTTTATTTAAATTTAAAACTTTAAAATTTGACGGCTTAGATGGGATACTATTTGCTATTCCCATTACATTCGCACCGTAATGATACATCCAAAGGGAAAGCCAAGAGCCTTTAAATCCTGTGTTTCCAGTAATAAGAACTTTTTTATTTTTAAAATATTTTTTCATTAAATTATTTTTTAAAATTTAAATTATTTAACTTATAAATTTTTTTTAATTCATCTCTATCTCTTTTCACATCCATACATTTCCAAAAGCCCTCATGTTTAAAAGCTAATAGTTCATTTCTTTTGCAAGCTTGTTCTAAAGGTTTTTTTTCAAGTATCTCTAAATCATTTCTTATAGATTTTAAAAATTTTGTTTTCGCCACAAAGAATCCTCCATTAATCCAACCGTCAGTAACTTGAGGTTTTTCTTTGAATGAAATCACTTTGTTATTTCTTATTTTTATTTCACCAAATCTAGCAGGAGGTCTTACTGATGTTACTGTTATAAGTTTTTTATTTTTTAAGTGAAAATTTTCTAATTTCTTTAAGTTGACATCACTTACACCATCACCATAAGTAAACATAAAATTTTCTTCATTTTTAAGATATTTTTCTACTCTCTTCAACCTTCCTCCTGTTAATGATTTTTTTCCTGTTTCAATTATTGTTATGTTACAACTTTTTTTTAGGATTTTTGCTTTAAAAGGCAAACCGTTAGATTTATAATTTTTGAAATAATTTTTAATTATTTTGCTCTTATATCCAACAGCAATATAAAAATCTTTATGATTATAATTTATGTAATGATTCATTATGTGAATGAGAAGTGGATATTTTCCAATTTTGACCATTGGTTTGGGAATAGTTTTCGTTAACTCAGACAACCTTGTTCCAAAACCGCCTGCTAAGATTACTATTTTCATAGATTATTATTTTTATAAAATTTAATAGTACTCTTTAAACCCTTTTCTAAAGAAATTTTAGGCCTCCACTTAATATATTTATAAATTTTTACTATGTTTGGATATGTTTTTAAATTTTCTTCATTTCTCATATTGATTATTCCAAACTGTGGTTTTCCAAATTTAATTTTTTTTTTTTTAAGAATAATTAATTTTTTTAAATTGAATGGTTTACCATAGCCGATATTAAAAATTTGACCATTTGTTTTTTTATCGCTTATTATTAACTTGTAAATAGCCTCTAAAAAATCTGAAATATATAAAAAATCTCTAAATTGTTTGCCATGTGAACAAGGAAAGCTTGAGTTTTTTAAACAATTTTTAATTACATAAGGTATCATTCGATTGTCAGATTGGTTGGGTCCATAAACCTGGTATGGTCTTAAAACTATTGAAGGGAAATTTTTTTTTAAATTTAAGTCTATTAAAAATTTTGAGGCTAAATATTTTGCTTTCCCGTAATTCGAAATTGGCTTACAAACTTCTCTCTCCGCTTGTGGAGATTTATAATGACCATATTCCATAGAGCTTCCAACCTGTATAAATTTGGTTAGTTTTAAATTTAAAAAATACTCAGCTAAAAATTTTGTTCCTTGAAAATGACTTTGATAAACTTTGTTTGAATTTTTATGATCAACTTCACCACCCAGGTTAATAACATATTTCACATTTTTAATTTTTTTTAATTGTTGAATTAATTTCTTTTTTTTTGATATGTCACATTGAAAATATTTTACATTATTTATTTTAAATTTTTTTGAAGGTTTTTTTCTTGATAGGCTCATAACTCTTTTTTTTTTTTTTTTAAAAATGAGCAAAGGTGTGATCCAAGAAATCCGGTTCCGCCAATAATCAAAATGCTTTTAAAAAAATTTTTTTTCATAAACTATGTATTAAATATTACTTTAATTTTTTTGAAGAAGTTAGCGCATTACTATCTTTATGCCATATATAATCTTTTTTTGGTATTTTCCAATTATGTCCATATAAGTATGCTAGATATTTTTCTGGACTACTAGGAATTCTTATTTCCAATTCATCTATTCTAATTTTTTTTATATCATTTAATAAATATTCAGGTTCAGAATAGCCTATTTCTTTATAAAAAAAATTATATTTGATTAAAATATATTTTAAAAATTCAAAAAATTCTTGAAATAGAAAACCTAATTTTATTACTATTTTAAACTTTCCATTATATTTTCTAGAATTAGATAGCCCGTCTATAAGTTTACAAAAAATATTTTTTGGTACGTACCACCTTATATAGGCTACTTTTTCATTGGTTTTTTTTAATTTTTTTCTAATATAAAAATTGATATCAACTATCCTTCCTCCTTTTTTAAAAAAGGAGATAATATCGTCTTTTATTTGAAAACCTTTTCTTAAAACAAACCCATTATCAACTAATAGTTTTATAATTTGTTCCCTATTGGTATCATTTTCCCATAAAGCTAGATCAATATCGTGATCCCAATCTATTAATTTTTGATCTCTAATTATTCCCAATAATGTACCGTGACAAAGCCAATAATTAATTTTATTTTTGTTAAAAATATTAACTACTTCGATAAAGTTGGAGTCTTTAATTTTTTTTTCACTCAAATTTTAGGCACCTGGTATTAAATGTAAAATATCTTTTATAGAAAATAGATCTTTATTAGCTTCATGCGATCGACCATTTTTAAGTATCTTCAAAGCCACATTTCTCATTGCTGGATATGAGGCTCTAAGCATATGATTTGCATAGATAACTATATTAAATTGATTATCAATTAATTCTTTTTCTTTTACTTGATTGTACGTTGATGGAACGCACACTAGTGGAACTTTGGGAAAATTTTTTTTAAATTTTTTTGAAAATTCAAAAATTTCTTTAGGGTTTTTAGACTTGCTATGTATCATTATTCCGCTTGCTCCAGCTTCTAAGTATAAGTTAGCTCTCTCAAGCGCATCGTTAATACCTTTGCCTAAAATAAAACTTTCTATTCTGGCGATAATCATAAATTCATCACTTCTTTTGGCTTTTGTAGCTATTGATATTTTTTCAGCAAATTTTTTTTTATCTTCTTGTTTTTGATTAGAGGTATTTTGAAAAAGTGAATTCTGTTTTAATCCAGTTTTATCTTCAAAAATAACTGCGGAAATTCCTAGTCTCTCCATAGATTTAATCTTCATATCCAAGTGATCTATTTGACCTCCAGTGTCACCATCAAAAATAAGTGGTTTAGTTGTGACGTCAAAGATTTGATCTATGTTTAATAATCTTTGCGAGTTTGATAAGGATTCATTATCTGGTTTACCGAGGGCAGTTGAGTCTGTTAATGAACTTGACCAAAAACCATCGAAGCTAACATTTTCATTTTTTTTTTCATAAATTAAATTTTCAGCAATTATTGCAGAAATAGGGTTGTGTGTTTCTATTATTCTTAAAATTTTTTTTGAATCTAATAGTCTGCTTAATAGACCCCGTCTAACATCTGGAGTTGTCGAAATAGAGTTTAAATGTTTCGTATAAGCTGCTGATGTAACACCTTTTGTATAAGGGATTTCAACTAATTTTCCTCCATATGTTTTCAAAACCTTCAAACAGTTTTTCCGTATATGACTCATATTACCTGACTTCCAGTCATCACCATGTATCATATAATCTGGTTTAATTTTTTTTAGATTTATTGAGTAGTCTTGTGTCTCTTGCGCAATAACATTTTTTACACCCTTAAAATTTAATAATATTTTTTTTCTCTGTTCAAAATTAAGATATGGCAGTCTTTTAAATGACGCTATGGCTTTATCAGTAAATAAACCGATTGTAATTTCTCCTAATTCCCTTCCTTTATTAAGAAGATTCATATGGCCGTGATGTATGCTGTCTGCGCTCAATCCAATATAAACAATTTTATTTTTTTTTATCATATGTTCAAAAAATGAACGTATAGATTATTTAATGTAAAGTAAAGTATTAATTATAATAATTTATGATATATGTTTATTTACAAAAATGAAAAAAAAAAAAATTAAGTTTATAGCTTTAACTATTTTTATAGTTTTTGTATTTATTAACACCTATGTGTTTATTTCTACTTCTTTAGGTAATAAAAATAGTGGTTTAGCGCAAAATCTTAAAAAACTAGTACCTATTGAAATAAAAAAATTTCTTAAAAGTAATATTTTTATTGTAAAAAACTTGAAAAACGAAATCAATTTTCAAAAAAATATAGTTGAAATTAAAGAGAAGCAAATTTCAGAAATACTAGATGAAGTCCTCAATGAAAAAGGGGTTGACATCTCTTTTAATAAAAATTTTGAAAAAAAATTCATAATAAATGATATTCAAAATTTTGATTTGAAAAAGTATAAAACAAATCTTCTTGTTCATGGAAAGTGGCATAGAGCAAAAGGGACATCTTATTTGAGCATTGGTGACAATATGCTTTTATTAGCTTCTGGAAGCGGTTATTTTGCTTATACAAAATTAGATTTTTTTGAAAAAGATACAATTAATTTTAAAATAATTAATTCAAATATTAAAGATATTGTTACGCAGGAAGAATTTTATAAAAGTTCTTTGTATGGAATAAAAGGATTATTATACAATAATAATCAAATCTATATTTCTTTAACTTATGAGAAAAGAGAAAACTGTTTCAACACTTCTGTTTTTTACGCAAACTTAAATTATACAAAATTACAATTTAAGGAATTTTTTAGTCCTGATGAATGTGTAAAAAAAAGAAAAGTAGATTTTCAACCAGCACAATCCGGTGGTAAGATGATAATAAACGATGGAAAAATGATCCTAACTATAGGAGATTGGCGATATAGAGATTTAGCACAAAATAAAGAAAGTGTTTTTGGTAAAATAGTTGAAATTAATTTAGAAAATAAAGATTATAAAATTTTATCTTTGGGACATAGAAATCCTCAAGGATTAAGCTTAAATTCTAAAAATAATTTACTAGTTAATACTGAGCATGGCCCTAATGGAGGTGATGAAATAAACTTTAATAAAAATTTTAAAAAGAATTTAAAAAATTTCGGGTGGCCAATTTCTTCCTATGGTGAGCATTATGGATTTGAAAAAAGAAACCCAAATCATAAGATGTATAAAAAATTTCCATTGTATAAATCTCATTCTAAATACAACTTTATAGAACCAACAAAATATTATGTCCCTTCTATCGCAATTAGTCAAATAGTCGAAATAGATTCAAAAATATCCTCTGATGAACTATTTTATGTAGTGGGAGCATTAGGAGATACACCTGAAATAGGACAAATGTCTCTTCATTTTTTAAAATTTAATAAAAAAGATTTTAAATTAAAAAGTGAAAATATTGTAAATATAAATGAAAGAGTAAGAGATTTAATATATTTTGAAAAAGAAAAAGTTTTAATATTATTTTTAGAAACTTCTGCGAGTATTGGGTTACTTAGAATAAATTAAAATCTTACTTACATAGAATCAAAAATCTTTTTTATGTCATCTGAAACTATTTCTATCGGATTATTTTTTAACCTTTGATCATTAACACCAGATAAAATTTTTTCTTTATCTTGCTCAATGTTAATGTTCATTTTTTTGAGATTTTGTTCTAATCTAAGTTCTTTTTTTATTTGAATAAAAAAATTATTCAAATCATTAATATTATTCATTTTCGTTAAATCAAATAAAATTTGATATCTAGATTTAACATCGATTATATTTTTTGATCTATCTATATTAAAATAATTAAATTTAATAATTTCATTAAATGTGAGTGAAACAGCATGTCCGTGAGAAACACCATACATATATGTAAATGGATAAGAAAGAGCATGCGGAGCAATAGTTTTAGAAATATTAATTGCTTTACCAGAAAAATTGGCACCTAATAACATTTCATATGAATTGGTAATACTCTTATTTTTAAAAAAAAATTTATAATTTTGTAATAAAATTTTTAATCCTTGTTTGGCAAATTCTATACTTTCTTTATTGGATTTAACTGAAAAAAGAGACTCAACGGATTGACTTATTGCATCAAAGCAAGCCGTTGCATCTAAGTATTGGCTAGAAGATGATAATAATTCTGGCAATAAATAAAAATAATCGGGTTGAATTGCATCCCCTTCGACTGAATATTTTAAATTCTTCAAATAAATTACCGCATTTGATGTGACTTCTGCTCCCGAACCAGCCGTTGTTGGAATGGCAATAACTTTAATTTTATTTTTTGTAAGTTTCGATTTTAGAACGTCTTCTTCTAGATTTTTTGAGTCTTTCAAATTTGAGCTAATTTTTGCTAAATCCATTACACATCCACCTCCGACGGCTATAATTATATCAGGATTGTAACTGTTAAGATCAAGTATAATCTTTTTTAATTCTTCAAATTCAGGTAGTTTTTTTTTCTTTAAAAAAATTTTACGTTTATTTTTGTCAATCAAACGATTTAAAAAGATTTCAGCACCTGTTTTAAAATAAGAATTTTCTCCAGATAAAATAAAAATTTTTTTATTGGAATTTTCATTAATTAATTTTTTTAAATCTATTTCTTTTTTTAGTTCTTCAGACATTTTTTAATTTTTTTTTTATAATTGAAGAAGATATTCTTTTTGTATATTCTATATCTATCACTTTTCCATTCCATTCTTGCATAACCTTTTTTAATTTTTTTCTACTTTCTGCTTGAGGACCATTCTTCCAGTCATCTCCGTGAACCACATATTCAAATTGGTATTTTCTTGCAATTTGCGGATAATATTTAGGTGCTTTTACTGCCATAATATATTTTACACCTTTTAGAATTGATGCAATTTTTTTTCTATTTTTAAAATTATTAATTGGTTTTTTTTTCTTATAAGTAAGTATTCCTTTGTCAGTGATTAAACCTAAAATAATATTACCGTACTTACTTGATTTTCTTATGATATTAACATGTCCCTGATGAAGAAAATCTAAACACATTGGAACAAACACATAAGGTCTCTTTAGATTGAAGAATATTCTTTTATTTTTCATATAACTTTTATAAGATGAGATACTATATTATGCCAACACCTTCAAAGAAATTTAGAAAAATTTTAAATGACCTAAAAAGAAGGCCTATAGACGCGGCTAAAGATTTGGGCGTTAGTGAAAAAAAAATAAAGAAAATATTGAATAGTAAGCAAATATCAGATCTTAGGCTTATAGAGAAAGCTGTTAAAGTTTGGCCAGTAAATTATTCTGATTTTTTTTATACAGAAGACGATACAAAAAATAACTACAAAATTTTTAAATTATCAGATGCTAATAAATCTGAAAGAATTATGTATAGAGGTGGAAAACCTTATTACTCATATAAAGATACAGTTATGAGTAAAATTTCACCTTTTAGACCTGAATGGATACAAGAATTAGTTATAGTGAAAGATAACAAACCCAATAATAAACTAGCAAAATTTAATAATGGTCATTTTCTTCATCAATTTACATATTTTATTGGGCCTGTAAATTTTTATTATATTGAAAATAATAAAAAAAAAGTTGCAAAAATGAACACGGGTGACTCTATGTACATAAGTCCTTATGTTCCTCATACTTTTACGACCAGGTATAATAAAGAGAAAGTCTTAGGATCTATCTTAGCCTTAACTTATACAGACAAAATAGACGGTGAAATTTTAAATGAATTAAGTGCCATCGGTCATAAATTAGTTAAAAAGTATAAAATTGACATAACAAATGAATATAAAAGTTTTTATGAAAATTTAAATTACCATCTGAAAGCTTCATCAATTTCTTTAAAAGAATTAAATAAAATAACTAAACTTAATATAACTAAAAAAAAAACAAAAATTCCAAATTTTGATAAACTAAATAAAATTGCTAAATTTCTAAACATAAGCTTAAGAGATTTATTGCCTCCAATAAAAAGCAGGTCAGTAAAAATTAAAAAATTTGCAACTAATAGAAATTGGTACTATCCATCAAAAGAAAAAAGAACTTATAGATTTAACGAATTAACTAATTTACCAGAATTACCTTTATCAAAAGCTTACGAATTTCATATACTAAAAGATATAAATCACAACGACACTTTAGAAGTTCCCTGTCATCAGTATATTTTTAATATAGGAAAAACACCTTGTAAAATTAAAATAGACAAAACAATATCTGAAAAACTGGAACCAGGGGATTCGGTATATTTAAAACCTAATTTAACTCATAAATTCATAGGCAGGGGAAAACTTTTAGTTCTAAGAATTGGTGGAAAAATATCTGGAGATGTTCTTTATCAAATGTCAATGATTTCAGATAAAAATATTAAAAGACTAGTTGATGACAATATGCCTTGGTTTAGTTCTAAGTAAGCTAAAAACTTTTTATAAAATTTCTTTTTATAGATAAAAAATTTTTGGGTCTTTTTAAATCTTTAATAGATCCCTGATTAATTTTTATTTCTAAAAATGATGGACCAGACTGATTTAAGAATTTTTGTAAACTTTTGTTAATTTGTTTAACTCTGTTAACTTTTAGATAATTTTTATATCCAACAGATTTTACTAGCTCTCTTATCTTTACATTGTCAATATTAGTAGTCTGTCCTCCAACAGACTCATGGGTAAAGTTATTAAATAAAATGTGTTTAAAGTTTTTTCTTTGAATTTTTCCAATATTTACTATTGAACCTAAGTGCATTAAAAATGATCCATCTCCATCAAGGCAAATTACATCACTTTTTGTTTTCATAGAGACACCTAAAGCAACCATCGATGAGTGGCCCATGCCTCCAACCATATAAAAATCATCCCCTTTTTTTTCTTTATTAATTTGACGTATTTGATTTAATTCTCTTGATGTAAAGCCAGTAGTTGCAATAATTTTAGATTTAATTTTTATATTTTTTAGTAAATTTTCAATTATATCTTTTCTTTTTACATTCGAATTAATCTTTAATTTTTTTGATTTCTTTTTATCACTATCTTTTAATACATTTTTTTTTATTAAGCATGCTACCGGTATATTTTTAGATTTAGCTAAATTTATTAATTTTTTTAATTTTTTTAAATCTTTCTTTTGATTAATTATACAGTGAGGAATATTAAGTAATTTTAAGATATTAATTGTAATTTTTCCTTTTACCTCATGTTGTGGTTCATCTTTAGAGCCTGGGGAGCCTCTCCAGCCAATCATTAATAAAAGTGGAATTGAATAAACTTTTTTATGTGCAATTGAAATAAGAGGGTTGATAGCATTTCCTAGCCCTGAATTTTGCATATAAATACAAGGTATTTTTTTTGTAGCCAGATTGTAGCCTATAGCCATTGCCACTGCTGAACCCTCATTTGTAGCAATATAATGATCAAGTTTATTTTTTTTTTCGAGAAAGGATGATGTTTCTTTAAGAACACTGTCAGGCACACCTGTAAAGAAGTTAATTTTTTCTTTTTTTAAAAAAGTAAATAAGTTTTTTGTTTCAATCATTTTTAAAAATAAAGTTTTTATTTATCACAAAATGTAAGCCTGCTGCAAAAATTAAGACATGTTTTAAAAATATAAGAAAGTACAAATATTTTAATAAATCTGTTGGGTAATAGAATGTATCAATAATAATAATCAAGCAAATTAAATCTGTGCTCCTTGATCTTTCATCGAGAAAATTTTGCACGATATTTTTAAAAAAGAAAAAATAGGAGAAATTTATATTTTTTTTATATTTATTATTTTTTTTAAGATTTAGTTTATTTAAGAAAGCTTTTTTATTTTTCTCTTTAAACATATGATACATAGCTAAATGATAAGCATAATTTCTAAGGTCTAAAGCTTTGATTAATATCAATAATATCCCAAGAATTATAAAAACTTGTTCTTCCTCTTTGTTGTAAATATAAATACTTAACCCTAACAAGAATGCGTATGAGCCCACTAACGCACCCCAATTATCAAGTAAAAAACCAAGATTTGAAGTTCTTTTTTGAATACGTGCTAGAAGTCCGTCAGCCCAATCTAACGTTCCTTTGGTAAATAACAGAATTGTCGCCAATAATATACATATGTCGCTATTGCTTGCTAGTAAGAATAAAATACTAAAACTCATCAAAGTATATATATAAGTCAAAAAATTAGGTGTGATAGTTGTGAACTGTAAAATAAAAACTAAAATAGCTGACGTTTCTATGTAGTATCTAGATTTAAAATAAGTATAAGGATTTTTAAAAAAATTATTCATTGCTATTCCCATAGACCGAAGTTTAACAGTTTGTCCTCTATAATGCATTTTTCTAATCTTCTTAAACGCTAATTTCTTAATATTCATTTTTTAAAAATTTAATCCATTTGTTTAAAGAATCTTTATTTGTGGGCGACATAGTAGAAATAAAGTTTTCTCTTGCTTCTGTTACTTTCTTATTTTGCCACCAACTATCTATGTTAGGCCAAACTTTATTAAGATGTTTAGCGGCTTGCTCACTATGTGTAAACATAATTTTAACTTTTTTTAAATCATTCATAACTTTTGATAATTTGCCCTCTTCTAGATAGTGTTTTTTATTCAAAATTATAATTGTTGGCCCAGAAATTAGAGCTTCCAAAAAAGCTGTTCGTGGATGTGTTGTGACTATTAATTTAGCTTTATTAAACAATTTTCGATATAATTTATCTTTCTCAATTATCCTAAGATTGGTATCTTTTTTTAATTCTTTTTCTATTTTCCAATATCTTGTATGTTTATACGGTCTAAAGTATAATTTTTTTTTTTCTATTTCTATTTTTTTAATGAATTTTTTAATACTCTTTACCTGATCAAAAATCTCGTTACATATTGGTCCCGTACCAATGTATCTAGGAAACTGTGTAGTGTTATGCCCAATAAACAAAATTGACTTACTTTTATTATTTTTTAACCTTTTGTCTAAAAATGATCTTAATTGAGGTACCGGCATTTGAATATTATCTTTTCTTATACGAGCGTGCCATTTGACATTATTTTTTGTAAATACATCATTTAAATGTATTGGTTGTCTATTATTTCCCCAATATCCCCCATGTTGTCCTGTGTAAAAAGGGATTTTTTTGGTTATCATTTTTGCTAACCAGAATTTAAAAAGAGTATTATGCATATATTCAGTATCAGAAAAAATAAAATTTGGTTTTAAAGATATTTTATTAATTTGATTATTTATTTCAAAATATTTTTCAACTAAGGATGAGGGAATATCGTTTGCTATATATTTTGTAATAAATTTCTCAAAAGAATCTTTGGGTTTAAAAAAAAAAATATTTTTTCTTTCATTTTTATATAATTTTTTCTTCTTTTTAAAAATATTTACCAGGTTTTCTCTTGAAAAAATTTGAGTACCTTTAAAAGGTATTTGTCCTAATCTAAAATTAAGTTTGAAAAAATTAATTTTAGATAATTTAAAGTCTAGAAAAAAATAGTTTTTTGAGCAAAAAAAACTCAATAAAAAAAAAATAAATCTTTTTATTAAATTACTTTTAGTTTTAATTTCATATTTGATATTATCATTGATTATCAAATTATTAATATTTGTTATATTAAGTCTAGGATTAATTTTTTTTTGATATTTGTAAATACGTTGAAATATAAATTGATTATAATTTTTTGAGTTTGAAATTAAGTAAAAAAATTCATTTTGATCAAATAATGGTTCATAATTAATATTCGTAAAATATAAACATCTTATAACTTTATTTTTTTTTAAAAATTCTTTAACTACCACCCATCGAAAAAAGTTTTGAATTAAATAATAACTTAACCAGGGGTCAATTAATGTTGTCCAATATTTCTCACTAAAATTTTCATTGTGAATTTTATTTAGATTAGAAGATAAAGTTTTTATTAATTTTTTTCTTAAATTTGGAATATAAGTTCTAATTTTATATCTTTTTTCCAAAAAAAAATAATCTAAATTTTTAGTTGAATCAAAATTTTTATATTCATTTTGATTAAGCCAACCACCTAGAGAAAGTAATTTTTCTTTTTTTTTTTTAAATTTTTTTTCTAAGCCAGAAGCACCGAGTAAATTCATTTACTTTTTATCAAGCTCTTTTTTAAGCTCTTCATACTCTCGAAGTTTTCTCTTCATAAACTTAATTGTAAGTTTAGATTTTTCACTTAATCCCCTCGGTGTTAGAATATAAAGATAACCAATTTTATTTGGATTTTTTTTAAAATTATTTATTTTTATTAATCCTTTGTCTTTTAAACTTTTAATACAATAATTAACTTTACCTAAGCTTAATTTTAAGCTCTTGGCTATGTCTCTTTGAGTAAGGTCTGGCTGATTTTTTATTGATCTAAGAATTTCAAAATCAGCTGAAGTAGTTTTTTTTGTATTTTTTAATTTGTTCATTTATTGAACATAATATAATTTTAGAAACTTATTTCAAGACTATTCTTAAAAAATTAATTTATATCAATTATTTTATCACAAAATTTTAATGTCGATTCTTTATGAGAGACAACAATTACAATCTTATTTTTCAGAAAAGATTTAATTTTTTCTAGAATCTTAATTTCGGTTAAAGAATCTAGGGCATTCGTTGCTTCATCAAATATATAGATATCTCTGTCAAAGTACAGACATCTTGCTATTCCTATTCTCTGTTTTTCTCCGCCCGAAATTTTTATTCCTCTCTCCCCTAATATTAAATTAGAGTCATATGAGTAACTCTTATCAAAATTTTTCAATTCGGCAGAGTCTATTACTTTTAAAATTTTATCTTTGTCTATTTCACTTGGGTTTACAGCTAGAGCGATATTGTTTTCCAACGTATCATCTAATAAATTTATATTTTGAGTAACGTAACTAATTTTATTGAACCAATTGTTTTCTAAAAAATTTATTTTTTTATTATTAATCTTTATTTCACCTTCATCGGGCATAAGTAAACCAGAAACTATGTCTAAAAATGTTGATTTTCCAACCCCGGTTCTTCCCCTGATTCCATAAAAATAATTATTCTCTAAAGTGTAGCTTAAATCATTTATTATTTTTCTTTTGTCTTTTTCATAGGAAAAACTAACATTTTCCAATGTAAATTTTTTTATTGATTCTTTAATATTAAATTTTTGAAATTTGTTTTGCTGTATTGAATTATTATTTAATTTCATTTTATCAATATTTATTAGATCAAACAAAGCTGAACTTCCATAGCCAGCTTTTTGTACACAATTTGAAATTCTGTAAACAGATGGATATAAACGAAAAAAAGATACTCCATAAATTGCTAAATTCAATATTATTATTTCGGAAGGAATATTTTTAATTTCAATTAAAAAATACAGAGTTAATAATAAAATTGAAACTATCATAACTTCAAAAATTGGTTTTGGAAGAGTGATAAAAAATAAGTGTATTTTTTGATATTTATTTAACTTTTCATTAAAGATTTTAAATTTTTTTTGAAAAAAATTTTCACAAGAGTAAATTTTAATATCTTTAAAGGAAGAAAATGTTTGATTTAAAATATTAATCTTATTAGTGATATTTTTTTTTACTTCTGAGCCCCAGAATTTATTATGAGAATTAAATGTATATAAAATTATTATGGTGCCTACACCTAGTATCAAAAAAATTAAAGTGGATGAGAATGGATCAATAAATATCAAAAAAGCTAGAATTGCGAAGACCACAATAGACTCCAATACAAACGTGCTTAAATTATTTAGAGAAACTTTAAACATCTCCACACCTTCTGTTGTATCAAAAATTGGCTTAGATGTTTTGAGTGAAAGATAATCTCTATAGGATAAACTAATATAAGTTTGATATATATCTTCTGATATTCTTTTTCCAACATTATTGTAATAATTTGTAAGAAACCAATTATAAAAAATTAAAAAAAAATTTTTTAATAAAAAAATAAAAACCACTAATGAAAAGCTATAAATAATAAAATTTTTATTTAAATTTAACTCTTGAATGTATTTATAAAAGAAAAAATTTTGAAATAAACTAAGGTCATTTTTTAAAGTAATTGAAATTATAGGAATAATTGCAGTTATTCCTAAAACTTCTATTAAAGAGTTAATTATCATTAAAAAAATTAAAAAAATAAATCCGTTTTTTTCTTTTTTATTGAGTAAATAAAACATCTCTTTTTTGTATTTTAACATATTAAATTTCTAAATCTTTTAATCGATCTTTTTGGCCGGCACACCAATATATTTTTGATTTGATCTGCAATTTTTGTTTACTAATGACTGGCCACCAATTGTGACATTATTTTCAATTTTTATGTTTTCAATCAACGAAGATCCTATACCAATAAATACGTTATTTCCTATCGTAACGTTACCAGCAATATTAACTCCAGGAGCAATATCTGAATAATCACCAAGTTTAACGTCGTGATCCAACGAGCTTAAAGTATTAATAACACAATGAGATCCGATTTTAGAATTTGTATTTACCACGGCACCGGATACTACGAGTGAGCCTTCTTTGATAGTCACATTCTTATTAACTATAGCATCTCTAGAAATAACTTTTGCCCATTTTATATTTTTGAATTTTTTCTCAACTAGTTTGACAAGTTTTTTTCTTGATTGGTTTTCACCTACAGCTGTTATAGCCAAAGCTTTTTTATTTATATTGTCTTTATTTTTTATAAATTTTTTATTTAAGACAATTTTATGGTTTAAAAAGTCAAATATTGCTAAAATTTTATAAGATGAAATTTTTTCAATTTCTTGTTTAACCACTTTACAATGATTACCATTACCAAAAATAATAATATTTTTTTTCATAATTTTTGAGAAATATTAAATTCATCTAGAGTGTCAATATCTATAGCTTTTGTCCATTCTAGTTCTCCAATTGAGTAATCTTTTCCATAGAATGTTTTGCTTTTGATAAAAGAATTATATTTTGCTATCCAAACTGCTCCTGAAGGAGCATATAAAATTGGTAAATCTTGAGATCGTTTTCTATATGTTTTTTTAAAAACTCTTATTAGTTTTTTTGAATTAATTCGAATTGACCACCAAGGATTTCCAAATAAAAACTTGTGGTGACTTATTAGATAATTCAATTTTTTTTTTTTAAATATTTTAAATAACTTAATAATATCATTCGAATCTCTTAGTGGACAATTAGGCATCATTTGAAAAATATTAATTTTTTCTAAAGTTTCAAAATTTAATATTTTTTTTTTATTTAAATTCGAAATAAAACTATGTGTAGAAATATTTACCGGCACTTTATCATTAGCTAATTTTTTTGATCTTAAAAAAGGTACTTCAGCTCCAAACATACTGGATATTTTTGCAATTTGCTTAGAATCGGTGTCTACATAAATTTTTTTAAATATTTTAGACTTTTGAGCAGCCTTTATAGTCCAATATATCATAGGCCTACCATTAAAATCTTTAATATTTTTATTTTTAATTCGCTTTGATCCTTTTCTAGCAGGTATGATTGCAATATTCATTTTAATTTAATTCACAAAATTTTTTATTATTTTCTGAGTCCTCATAGCTTTTTTTTTATCAAATTTTTTTTTGAAATTAGGAAATTTTAATTTTACCTTTTTTTTTAAATCACTGGAAGATAATTTTTTATAAAAAGGTAATAAATTAATAATATTAAATTTTTTAAAAGCTTTTCCCATTTCGAGTTGCCTATTTTGAATAGGAATAACATTGCCAGGAATTCCTAATGACCAAGCTTCAAACATAATATTTGATGGTGTTGATATGTAAAATTTTGACTGGCTTAACAATTTTAAAAATTTTTCTTTCGGTTCCTTTTTTTGAATTATAATATTTTTTGCACTTTTAAATTTTTTAATAAATTTAAATACTCTTCTGTTAGTTATAAAAATTTTTTTAAAATTAATTTTTTTAAAATACTTGAAATGTTTTAGTATTAAATTTTTAGGATCTTCACCACCAAAAGCAATTAAAATATGTTTTTTTTCTATTTTCTTATTACCTAAACTCAGAATCTCTTTTTGAAAGAGAAAAGAGTAAATGCCTAAAACAAGTTTTATTTTTTTATTATATTTTTGGTAAAATTTTTTAAATAAATTCGACTTGGGGAAATCATTGATCAGAAGATCACAATATTTTGGTGATGGATTAGTTTCATCTGTAAGCCATATTGTTTTAAATTTTTTTTTATTATGATTATAAATTTTTTTAAAATTCATTGAAAAATTTTCATAATTTTTTTTTTTTTTGGGTAGTATGGAGGGTCTAAAATTAATAGGTCGTATTTATCAATATTTTTTATAATAAAATTAAATAGATTTTTTTTTTTAATTATATTGTGATTTTTAAAAAATTTTTTTGCGTAGTTCACATTTTCAGTAATTATGTCAATTTTTTTCAAGTTTAAAATTTTTAATAAAATGTCAATTCTACTGTAATGGCCAAATCCAGTTGCGCCATTCATTTCACAATAGCATAATACTTTTTTCATAAAAAATTTTTATTATGTTCAAACATTGAACAAATATATACTTTGTTTAATTTGTATTTACAATAATTTTTAGCTATATTAATGGATATTAACTGACCGTGGCTTAAAATAATATGAAATATATCAATGTAGTACATTTAGTAGATACTGAGGGGCCTCTCTACGAGCCATTAAATATCACTTTTAATCGCATTAAGGAAGTATTTGGAATTAATATCAAGGCAAATAAATTAAATTTAAAAAAGATTTTAGAAAATGATATTAGCCTTGATCTAAATAAAAAATTAAAAAAGAAGTTTTTTGAATCATTTAATGAACGAACTTTAAATTATAAAAAAAATTGGAATGAGGTTAATAATCAAAATAAAATATTATTCAGCAAAAAATTTAGAGCAAAATACAAAGATAGCTACGGACAAGACTGGAAAATAAACTGGAATTGTGTTGATCATATAAATTACAAATCGAACCCACAAAGAAAAACACTTGGCTATCACAAGATATTTGACTATTATAAGGACAAAATTTTAAAATCTGGAATTAAAGATAGTATTCATTTTCATTTTCACCCTACTTCTATTTCAAATGGCTCGAATACTACTGGCAACCACTATTTTTCTAACTCTGACAATTTATTTCAAATTCTTTGTAGAAGAATAATAGATAGGAATTGGTTTCCGTCGGTGTACAGGCCTGGTTTTCATATAGAAAATCCTGATAGTAATTGGTTTTTGGAACAATTTATACCTTTTGATTACTCAAATCAGTCCTGCTCTCAAATTAATACTAACACTGAACGTTTTGAAAATTGGGAATATGCGTCTAAAAGTTGGTCTCCATATCACCCGGATCATGATGATTATCAAAAAAAGGGGTCTTGCAGAAGATGGGTGGCAAGATGTTTAAATGTTGGAACTAGAATTGCATTATTAAACCAATCGGAGGTTGACAAAGCTTTTGATGAGAGAGGGAGAAATAAGAAAGTTATATTAGCTTTCACAAATCATGATTTTAGATCTATGGAACATGATTTTAAAAATACATATCGAATGTTACTAAATTCTTCAAAAAAATATAAAATAAGATTCAAATTCTCAGATGCTAGAGAAGCATTTCAAAGTCTGTTAGGCAAACCTAAGAAAAAAATTAAATTTAAAGTAAATTTTGTAGATAACAAAATATTCATAAAATCAAATAAAAAAATATTTGGACCACAACCCTTTTTAGCTATTAAAACTAAAGACAAAAATTACTATCATGAAAATTTTTATATTAAAAAACCTTTTAAAGAATGGATTTATTCTTTTGATAGACATTCAGTTGAAAAGAATAAAATTGATTACTTTGCGTTTGCTGCAAATGATTCTTACGGATGCACGGCTTTAGTAAAAATTAAACTTAGTAATAGTAAATTCAAAATTAAAACTTATAATTTATGAACCTTGAAAACACAACTGTAATAGAAAATTTTATTAAAATTGCAAATAATTTTCCAAACAGAACTGCTTTGAGCGTTAATGAACAAAACTACTCATACTCTAAAATACTCAATAAAGTAAATTTAATAAGTAAAAATCTATTATCTCTAAGTAAAAAAGAGAAAATTATAGCTATTATTATGGATAGATCTTTTCTTCAAATAACCTCACTCCTAGCTTGTTTAAAAAGTGACAAAAGTTTTATTATTCTTGATGAAAAAATTCCATTAAATAAAAAAAAAATAATTCTAAAAAAATTAAAAATTAAAACGGTCTTATTAGACAATATTAAAAAAAAAATTAAATCTAAAGGAATTAAATTTTTAAATAAAAATAAAATTTTAAAAAAAAATAACTCAAATTTAATGAATGATACTTATAAAAATGATATTGTATATTATGTCTATACTTCTGGTTCAACTGGTGAACCTAAGGGTGTACAAATTAATAATATAAATTTATTAAACTTTATCTCTGGTTGCCAAAAAATTTTTAAATTCACCAAAAAAGATAAGTTTATTTTACTTCCATATTTGAGCTTTGATCTTTCTGTGTTTCCTTTATGGAACTCGTTAATTGCGGGGTCAACTCTTTACTATCCAAATGGATCAGATATTTTGTACCCATTTAACTATATAAAAAAAAACAAAATATCTGTTTATTGCTCTGTGCCATCACAAATAGATATAATTACAAATATTTTAAAAAAACAAAAATTCAGTTGTTCATCTATTAGACTTTCAGTTTTTTGTGGGGAACCATTAAAATATTATCAAATTTTTCAATGGAAAAAGTATTTTAAAAAATCAAAAAATTTCAATACTTATGGACCCTCGGAGACAACTTGTTTCAATACTTTTTTTGAAGTAAAGAAAATTAACAATGAAAAATTATCTGAAGTAATTTCCATTGGAAAACCTATGCCGAGTAACACTATCCAACTTAAAAATAAAGAAATAGTTATTTCAGGTAAACAAGTTTCTAAAGGATATGTTGATCAAACATTTAATAAAGGAAAATTCATATTCAAGGGAAAAAAAATTATTTATAGAACTGGAGATTATGCAAAAAAAAAGGGGGGAAATTATTTTTTTTTAGGAAGAAGAGACAAACAAATAAAAATATCTGGATATAGAGTTGAATTAGGTGATATTGAAAAAAATATTTCTAAAGCTTTAAATAATAAAAATGTTTTGGCATTTTATAAAAAAAATAAAATATTTGCTGTAGTTGAGAACAATTCGAAATTAAATGGTAAACAACAGCAAATAATCGAAAAAAATTTAGCAAAACATATGATACCCAAGAAAATATTTTTTTTGCCAAAATTCCCTCTCAACAAAAATATGAAAATTGATAATAAAATAATTATAAAGAAATTTAAAAATGAATATTAAAAATGAAATAGATAATTATATAAAACAAAAAGTTTTTAAAAAAAAATTAAAATTAGAGATTTCACCTAAGACAGACCTTTTTATAAACTCCGTTTTTGACTCTTTAGATTTTGCAGAATTTTCTAGTTTTGTTAATGATAAAGGTTTCGAATTTGATCTAAAAAGAAATAAATTTAAAATTCCGAGAACAAAATCAGAAATTTTAAAGATATTAAGGCCTATTGTATTTAAAAAAGAAAATACAAAAAAAATTAAAAAAAAGGAGGATTCGATAGAATTTTTTTTCAAAAAGATTAAAAACAGTTTCAATATTAGGAAAAGACAAAACATTATTATCCATTCTAACTTTTCTAGGCTATTAAATTTTAAAATTACTCCTAAAAAGTTTATTGACTATTTTTTAAAAAACTTCCCAGATACAACTATTTATGCACCTTCTGGTTTTTTTAGAGAAAAAAGAACAAAATTGAAAAATATAAAAAAAATTCAACCGAGTAATGAATTTGGCTTACTGAGCAAAGAACTCCTGAAAATAGGTGTAAAAAAAAAAATTTTCAGAAATAATAATCCTTTTGATAATTTAATAGGATTTAACTTAAAAGAAAAATATATTAAAGATAAAAATACTTTAGCTTATGGAAGTAATTCTCCCTATAGACTTTTGCTTAACCAAAATACATCTGTGATGTTAATAGATGTTACTTTTTTTTATAACTCAATGTTTCATATGGTCGAATTAGATACAAAAGTTCCTTACAGAAAAAAGATTAATTTTAAATTTAATAAAAAAATATTTACGTTATTTGCTAGAAAAAAAAATAGTTTATTTTTAGACTATTCTAGATTTGAAAAAGAAAAAGAAATAAAAAAAATAATTAAGAGAATTAGTTTTAAAGGTATTGAAATTAAATTTATAGATTATAATAAACTTTATAAAAAAAGTTTTAATATTTTAACTAGTAAACCCAACTTTCTATTATAATCACGTGAAAATTATTTTAATTGGTAAAGGAGCTATATTGTTTAACATTGCTCAACTAATTTTAAATAAAAAAAAAGGTTTAGATATAGTAAAAATTTATTGGGACTCTAATAATAATAGTAGTAGTGACCTATATTATTTAAAAAATTTAAAAAATTTAAAAAATAATATAAAAGTTCAAAATCTTAAAAATATTAATTTGATAAAAAATATTAATATTTTAAAAAAAAAAAAATTTGATTATTTATTGAGTATTAATAATACTCAAATATTTGAAAATACTTTTTTAAATAACTTTAAAGATAAGATAATTAATTATCATTATAGCTTAATTCCATCTTATAAAGGTCTTCACTCCTGTACAAAGGTAATTTTAAAACAGGAAAAGATAACTGGTATAAGTTGGCACTATGTAACAAGAAATATAGATAATGGTAAGGTCATTTTTAGGAAAAAAATTAAAATTGATACCAGGGATAATGCAGCTCAACTTATTTCAAAATTAAATAATTTGTGTTTAAAAAATTTTTTTAATTTTTTAAACAATTTAAAAAAGAATATAACATTAAAGAATAGTTCTAATATAAAAGATTTTAAGTTAAAATTAAAAAGTCGCAAATATTCAAAGATTTCTCTAAATATGAATTGCAAAAAAATATTTAGTATTTTTAAAGCTTTTAGTTATTACCCATTTAATAGCCCTCTTCCACGGATTACTATTCAGCTTGATAAAATTAGAGAAATAAAAAATATAAGTATGTCAAGCTCAAGTAGAATTCATTTTAAAAGATATATTAAATTAGATAAAAAAAAATTTTTAATAAGATCATTAGATAAAAAATACATAGTAGTTGAAATATATTAGAAATAACACTATTATGTTCAAATTTTGAACATTTAAACATATTGTAAACTTTACATTTGAGAATTTGTGTAATACTTAAGTTAAATTATGAATATAATAAATTTAAATGGAAAAAAAATAGGTAAAAACCAGCCTTGTTTTATAATCGCCGAAGCTGGCATTAATCACGATGGATCTTTGAATAAAGCAAAAGAATTAATTGATGTGGCCAAAAACGCTGGAGCTGATGCAGTTAAATTTCAAATGTTTAATACTGATAAATATATTTCAAAGGATGCTTTTTACGCCTCTTATATGAAAAAAGGTTTAATTGCTAAAAATGAAAAAATTAATCAATTTTTTAAAAGATTAGAAGTTACAAGGAATCAACTCAAAGAGATTCAAAACTATGCGAAAAAAAGAAAAATTATGTTCTTGTGTACTCCTTTTGATATTGAAAATGGAAAATTGCTGAATAAAATGAAGGTTCCTCTATTTAAGATTGCGTCATTCAGTTTAACTAATACTTTTTTACTTGAAAGTATTGCCAAGCACAAAAAGCCTGTAATTATGTCAACAGGTTTACACACTATAGGAGAGATTGAAAATGCATATAAAATTTTAAAGCAATCGAAAAAACCTGTAGCTATTCTTCAATGCACTTCTCATTATCCTATTAAAGCAAAAGATGCGAATTTAAATGTTATGAAGACTTTTAAAAATGCATTTGATTGCATCGTTGGTTATTCCGATCATTCTATGGGCATAAATATACCTATAGCTGCTGTTGCTATGGGTGCTAAAATTATTGAAAAACATTTTACACTTGAGCAAAACGATTTTGGTGCAGATCATGATGCTTCCTCTTCTCCAAATGATTTAAAAAATCTAGTAAACGGTATAAGAGAAGTTGAGGCGTCATTTGGAACGTCTCAAAAAATTATCACTGATGTAGAACAAGAGGTTTATAAAGTGCACAGGCCAAGCTTAATATCAAAAATTTTAATAAAGAAAGGCAAAAAAATAACAAGTAAAATGCTGGATATGAAAAAACCTGGGACTGGAATAAATCCACTAAATATCAACAATATTATTGGAAGAGTTGCTAAAGTAAATATTGCAAAGGACAAGTTAATTAAAAAAGAGGATTTGTCATAAAATTAAATGGACATCAAAACCGTAGCGCCCGAGTTACCAAAATTTTCTGATGTATCAAAGGAAATCAAAGCTTGTTTCAATCGAAAATATGTTACCAATGATGGGCCTAATTTAATAAAATTTGAAAAAAATCTAAAAAAATATTTTAAATCTAATTTAAAGCCTATCGTTTTTTGCAATGGCGAGTCAGCTTTATATTCATTAATACAAGTTTGGAAATTCCTATTTAAAATTAAGAAATGCAAAGCTTTAGTTCCTTCATTTACTTTTTCTGGCACCGTGAATGCGTTGGTTCAGAATAATATAACACCAATTTTTTGTGATGTTGATGAAACTTTAACTATAAATACAAAAAAAATTAAAATTGATAAAGATACTAAGTTTCTAATTGGTGTCTCTGTTTACGGAAATATTCCTAATATTTTTGAATTAAAGGAATTTGCAAAAAAAAATGGCCTTATATTTATACTGGATAACGCTCCCGGCTTTGGATCAAGAATAAAGAGCAAATTTCCAAGTAATTATGGTGTGGAGGAAATTTACAGTTTTCATGCAACAAAGGTTTTTAATTCTATTGAAGGTGGATGTGTTGTTACCTCAAATAAAAAAATTCATAAATTACTTCTAGCATCAAGGAATTTTGGCCAATCTAATAAAAAAAGCAATGATATTATTTTACCAGGTTTAAATTCAAAAATGAATGAACTATCAGCAATAATCGGGTTAGAGAATTTAAAAAATTTTAAAACAATCTTAAACAAAAGAAAAGAAATTATTGCTGAATATTGTAAATTTTTTAAAATATTAGAACAAAATGGACACGTCACTCTTATGAAGGTAGATAACAATGTTTTTTGTAATTACTTTTTTTTTCCTTTAATTTTAAAAAAGATAAATCCTTCAAAGTTTATAAATTATATGGAAAAAAAGAAAATATATTGCAGAAGGTATTATAAAAGTGTTCATACTCTCTCATATTACAAAAAAAAATTTTTGTGTTCTGATTATAATGATTGTAAATGCACAAAAACTTGTAAAAAAAAGACTGGACTTAAAAAAACTGAATTAATTAAGAATAAAATTGTATCTATACCACTCAATTCAAATATGACTAAATCTCAGGTTAATTATTTGTTTAAAAATATTAATAATTTTTTTAATATTACTAAAATTTAATTTTTTTTAAAATAAGAGCTTATTTTTTTTGAAGTGTCTATACTATTAACGCATAAATGATTTGCTGCTGAGTTATTAATTGCTTTTCCTTTCCTTTTAATTACAGCTATCAGATTAGAATATTTTTTTATTCTGTATTTGTTTATAAAATTAATGTCTTTAAACCATTGCTCCCCTTTACCGGAAGGATCAATATAAAAAGCCTCTTTTCCGTGACCTAAAGCCTCTACTATCATTGTTGAGGCAAAAGATAAGATTTTTTTACTTTTGAATAAATAGCCGTATGTTCCATTTTTACTTTTATGTTCTACTTCTACCTTAATATTATTTAATTTATTTAATATCTTTTTTTCTTTAGGGTCTTTTAAATAATCAACGTGATGCTTTAAGACTATTTTTTTATTTGGGAAGTCTTCTGAAAGTTTTTGCAACCAATTTAAATAGTCTTCATAGTAACTTTTATTAAAACTATCAGTTATGTGGTGATTATTATTGGTTAGAGTATTTATTCCAATTATTAAAATATCGATTGTTGGAATTTTTTTTAGATCTTTTTTCTTCTTAAACCAGGCAGCCTCCATAAATAAAGAACCTACGGGAATAAACTTGTTAATTTTACCTCCAAGTTTATTACAAATCTTCCCCTGGTTTTTACCTAATGTAAACATAATATCAGAAAAAACAAAACTACTTAAAGCTAATGAGCAAATATTTTTTTGAGTACAGGCAACTATTTTTCCGCCATTTTTTTTAAAAAAATAATTAAACACAGGAGAAGTGTCATAAAATTTATAATTCAAATAATATTTTGCTTGAATGTTGCTAAAAATGTAATTGCTTTTGAATATATCATAAATGAGTCCAAAATATAAAGAAGCGTAATTTTCTCTATGTCTTACTGAATAGTAAAAAATTTTAAAACACAGAAGAAAAAAGAAAATTTTTTCTTTGTCCGTCAAATTCGATTCGAAAATAAACAATCTTTTAAAAATAAAATAGTCTTCAAAGTAAATCTTTTTAGTAGGTTTAAAATTTGAAATTAAACAAGACGATTTAAAGTTTCTAATCAAAGAAGCATACCAATCTAAAGAAATTGAGCTTACTACTTTATCTCCAAGAAATTTGTATTTTTTTGGTATAATTTTTTTTTTAGGCAAAATAATACTAACAAAACCCAAAAATGTAAGTAAAAAAAATTTTGTAAAATCTAAAATAAAAAAAAAATATTTTTATTAATGAATAAATTATTTTTAAAGTCAAATTTTCTAAATATTATTTGACTTAATTTTTGAGTTAAAACATGACTAGGTATATTCGTGTTTGCAGAAATATCCTTAATGGGTTTGCAAAAAATTGAGTCTTCTCTAGAAATTTTTTTAATGTAACTTATTAAATCAGTAATAGCCAGAAAAGAGCTTTTTTTTTTATTTATTCTAAAGAACAATCGTTTACCTTTTTTTTTTATTTTTTTTTAAATTGTTATAAAGAAATTGTGCATAATCGAATTGACTTTGAGTATCTATATCAACAGCTGTAGTATTATCGATCTTAAAGAAGTAAGGTTTTTTTCCAACGCAAGATCCCCACTTTATAAGATCTTTTGTTTTAAGAATATTTATTACAAAAGGCAAAGAAATAAGTGGTTTTAAGTCTTGTGATCTCGGCCATGGTGATCTTTTAAAATTTATTGGATTATTTTTGAAGAAAAAATTTTCTTTATTTTCTATCGCGCTTAAAAGGCAGTCATGCCGTTTTAGCTTAATATATAACTCTACAGCTTGATCATACACATTATGATCGGCAAGCGGATTCGTAACATTAATCCATGCAATGATTTTAGATTTTGTATTTTTTCCAACATAGCGATATACCTCGCTCATAGGTACATGGCTAGTGGAGTAATATGGATCTCTAAGATGGGTTAAAAAACCGTTTTTTTCTGCAATCTTTAATATTTTTTTGCTTTCTGAAGAAACCATAAATTTTGAGAAGTTTTTAGTCTTCTTAAGTTGAGAAATTTTTAACTCGTAAAGATTGGTGTTAGAAAACTTTCTTAAATTTTTACCTTTTACCCTTTCCGATCTCTCTTTTACCGGTATTACTCCGATTAAATCTAATTTATTTTTCATGCTATGTATTTACGATAGTGCTAATACCCTTTTTTAGACTTATATATTTTTTTAATTTAATATTTTTGCCTTTTCTTAGACTGTAAGTAAAAGGATTTGATTTGTAATTATACTTTCTTGTATCCTTTTTAGAGAAAGTTACTTTTAAACTCGGCATTTGATCTCGAATTTCATATAGCAATTTCTTTACTGTGGTTTTGGTCCCGCCAAATACATTATAATAGCCATTCTCATATTTTTTTTTTACAGATTCAAAAACAATCTGAGCTACATCGAGTATATGAATATAGCTTCTTACTTCGTCACCCTTTGTATCTCTAAAAATTTTTTTTTTGACTTTTGCTGATTTTATAAATTTTTGAATGGTGTTAAAACTATTAGCGACACCCCCATAAACCGATCCGAATCTTAGAATTACAAATTTTAAATCAAACTTTTTGCAAATTCTTTCTATGATCATTTCTGAAGATAATTTTGATGTGCTGTATATTCCACCTTGCTCACTTATAGCATATATAGAGCTTGCAAAAATTATCTTTTTTACATTATTTTTTAAACAAGCTTTTAATAATGAAATAGTTCCAACAACATTATTTTCTAATGTCTTAAAAGGATTTTTATTGGATTCTTCTAAATCAGCTGAGGCAGCAAAGTGTAAAACAGTATGAATATTTTTTAAAGCTTTATCAATTTTTCTAGCATCATTTAAATTGCAAACAATCATTTTCTGATTTTTTTTTTTGAATTTTGAAACTCTTATATCTAGTATAGAGACATTGTAACCTTTTTTAGAAAATATATCTGCTACATGGCTCGCTAAATATCCTGAAGCACCTGTAATTAAAATATTTTTCATAATGTTCAATAAATGAACAGTTATATTAGATGTAATCTATTGTAAAGAAGTTTCTCTAAGATGTAATATTTTATTACCGTTGTGTATTAGTAGTTTTTTTTTAGCATGTTTAAAAAGGTAAACGATGGGATAATTGTCCTTTTTTTTTGATTTTAAATATTTAGAAAGCTTAATTAATTTTTTTTTATCGAGATACAATATAATTATATCTGCAATCAAAAGCATAGAAAGATTCATTGATACTCTCTCAATTTTTGGTATCCCTAATTTTTCAGTTAAAAAGTAACTTGGTTTTTTATTTATATTTATCTGAGTTTTAAAATTCTTTGATTTAAAAAAAATTGAAGCAAAATGTCCATCATTGCCCATGCCGACTATTGCTATTGTTTTAAATTTTTTTAACTGAGTAACTGTTTTTTTTAAATTTTTTGATTTCGGGTAATTTTTATTCAAAGGTTTTATATTTTCTAGGGCAGTTTTATTTCTGCTAAAACATTTTTTAATATTTTTATAATTTGAAAAATTACTTTTTATATTTACAAGTCTTTCATCAAGAAGATAAAAGTTCACATTTTTCCAATTTTTTTTTTTTTTTGATAAACTTTTGTAGTAATTTAAAGGCGTTTTACCTCCTGAAAGAATTATATTAATTTTATTGTTTTTTTTTTTTAAAAAAAAAAATTCACTTAATTTCATTTTTATATTTAAAACGTATTAAACTTATTTGGTTTTGTATAGTTTAATATATTTTTTTTGTTACTCTTTACCCTTACGTCTTTTTTTTATTACTTGTCTTGCTCTCAAATCACATGTGAATTCCAAAAAATATATTGAACGCAAAGCGATAGCTCGAGGTATCCAGACGCTCTCTTTATTCGAAGGTATGTAATTTTTAATTGCTTTTTTAACGTCAATATCATTAAAAATTTCTTTAATTAAAACCTTTCTTATTTCTTTTCCTTTTTTCAGATCAATTTTTCCAAGTGCCATAGATCTGCTGATTGAAACTAAAATCTGAATAGAGTGAAAAATAAGACCTTGCTGCGAAAGTAGTTCTATGTTTTTTTCAGAAACTTTTCTTTGAAGTAAGCTTTGTTTTATATGTTTGTTAATAAGTTTTATGTAACTAAATGGAAAACCATTAATTAAACTTTCAGTAATGGCTGTTTTTACGTTTGGGTAAACATAATATGAATATAGTTGTTTTCTTATGTAGATTGCTTTGTTTATATAACTCAAAACATCCCAACAAAATGTTTTATCTTCTAACCATCGTAATTTTTTTTCAAAAAAAATTTTATTATTAATAAGAATAGACCTTCTAATTAATCTGCCGTTACAACCAAATAAACCTAAATGCCCTAAGGTTGGATCGTGAAGCTCTGTATGCATTGCAGAAATTATTTCTTTATGATTAAATAGCATATCCTGGGAATAATTATATTTTCCATCCCTTTGATTTTTTAAATTTTCAATTCTTTTAAAATCAGCGCAAACAAAGTCAGAATTTGTTTCCTTGGCTTTATCAAATAAGATTGTGAGAGTATTTTTTTCAATAGTATCATCTACATCGATAAAAAAAATATAATCTCCAACGGCCTTTTTAATACCAAAATTTCTTGCTTCTGATTGTCCTGAATTTATTTTTAAGGAGTAAATTTCTAAATTTTCAATATTTAATTTTTGTATAATATTTACTGTATTGTCATTTGATGCATCATTGACTATCAAGACTTCAAAAGTACCAAGAAAATCTTGATTTTTTATTACATCAATACAATTTTTAATGTGCTTTTCACCATTATAAACAGGAACTATTATGCTTACATCAACTTTGTCTTGCATATTGAAATTTAGTTAAATTTAATTAATTAATAAATTCTTCGTAGGGTAAAGTTTTTCTTCCAGGCACCTGTTTGCCAGCTTTTATTAATCCTTTTCCAGAATACTCAAGTGCTTTAGCTGGATCATGTGGTCGACCATCACAAAAATCACAAGCTGGAAAAAAATGATCCATCTTCACCAATCTTTTAATCTTATTTTTTAAGTCACCGCCTGCGAACAAATCTACATAATCTGCTTTATTATCTGGTATAGCTTTTAAATTTGCAGCATTAGCTATAAATGGACAGGTATAAAGTTTACCACTTATTAAGGTATACAATTCAGTCGCACAACATTCTTTAAAAACCTGACGTAATTTTTTTACAGATCTGTTATGTTTTTTTATACCGCTACAATCAACCCAATTTCCAGCAGGTTTTCTGTAAAACCCTATTCCATGTTTATCCAAAGTTTTCATAGTTTTCTCCATGTTTCTTGAGAGGTCTCCATAGTCAGTTAAATAAAAATGTAAATTTTTCCCTTTAAACATCTCTAATTGTTCGTCTTTAGGACAAATAGTTGCATTTGAGTAAATGTAAACTGAGCGGTTAGGATCTTGATCTATAACACCTTTCGTAATTTCAGCCCAGTTTTTATTCATTAATGGTTCCCCACCAATAATTCGATATTCTGAGATGTGGTCGACATTGTCACTAATTAGTTTTACAGATTTTAAAATTTCACTATCAGTATTTTTTTGTGATTTATAATATTGCATTAAGTTTGCACAACTTTCACAATTCATTGAACATTTTGTGGTAATCACAACATCTAGGCTTCTTAAATATGTTTTTGAATCATCAAAATATAATTCATTAATTTTTATCGCATTAGCAATCTTTTTTTTAATATATGATTGAGAAGCACGATGATTAAATTTGTCTACATCATAATTTTTAAAAAGTTCTAAAGGAGAGAAAAAATTTTTGTAACCAAGATCTGATAATTGTTCTGCACAGTCGCCTAAAGTATGGTGTGCGAGTATGAAGTTTGCGTCTTTAAACCTACTTGGAAGATATGGCGTATAGATCACCTCTAAGCCACAATGCGGTTTTTCTGTTTTTCTAATTTCATTGTCACAAAATGCAGTAACTTGTATTCCTTTTTCTTTACATGAATTAGCAACTGCTTCTGCTTCTTCTGTTAAGGAATAAATTATAACTGGTTTTGATGAGGATTTTAATGTTTCTATACAGTCAAATTCTATATTTCGCTCCATGAAATTAGTATAATGTTCAAATTTTGAACTGTAAATAGTGATTTTTCCTCAGTTTGCTTATACTATGTACAATATATATATTTTAATGAAAATTTTTTTCAGTGCATAAATCAAGCCAATTGAGCTATTAGTACTGGTTAGCTGCACGCGTTACCGCGCTTCCACACCCAGCCTATCAACGTAGTGGTCTACTACGGCTCTATAGGAAGAACTAGTTTTGAGGTAAGTTTCCCACTTAGATGCTTTCAGCGGTTATCTTTTCCATACTTAGCTACC
>VMHT01156419.1_pt1 | contig 32621 bp, 36 predicted proteins | sample 4693611 | NCBI WGS metagenome assembly VMHT01 (sample SAMN12280063, study PRJNA550983) | marine metagenome | isolation source: seawater sampled from same location over 5 years 0.02-0.2 micron viral filtrate | place: USA: collected off the coast of southern California halfway between the port... ...
GCAAAGAAAATGGAACAACTGTTTAATTACAAGTTGGAAACTTTTGAAGTAGAAGAAATAAAACTATCCCGAAACCGTGAATTGAAAAGTAAATTAAGAAGAGCAAAATCTATTCCAGAAGTAAACCTTTGGGCTCTAAAAATTCTGGACGATTATTTGAATAGTGAGTAATGGTTATCTAGTAGTTGCATCAAGAAAAGAAAGTTTTTACAGACTTGCAATTAATTGTTTAGAGTCTCTTAAAGATTATTATCCAGATGCAAAGTGTTGTCTTGTTACCGAAGAAAGATTTCTAGACGGTAGAGAATATGTTGCAGATGATTTAATTTTTTGCGGTGATAATGTTCGTGAAAAGTTATGGGGTATGTCGCAAAGTCCTTACGACACTACCATGTACATAGATGCAGATTGTGAAATAGTTCATGAAGATATTGCAACAGTCTTTGATGAATTAAATGGTAATGATGTAGTATTTAATACTCTACCAATAGAAGCAAAACCACTTTATGCAATCTATGATTTCACTTATAATGACAAACCAGAACACTTTACTTATTGTGGGGGTGTCTGTCTTTATACAAACAAACAGTTTATGACCGATTGGTATCACTTGTATTTAGAACAACAAATGGGAATATTCAGACCAAATATGGAGCCTTGGGAAAAACTTAAAGATTTTGACCAAACAACTTTATGGTGGTTATTAAAAAAAGAAAAAGATATAAAGATAGGAACATTTAAAGATAATCTTCGTTGGAATTATTATCATGCATATGAAAGATTAAATTTACTCCCAGAACGAAATTTTATTATAAAACATTATTCTTACGCAGCTCCTAAGTAAATGAAAGATATTCCCATAAACAACCCAGAAATTCTGGAAACTTTAGATAAGTTTCTTTGGTTTTATAATGAGAGAGAAGGAGAAGTTGCACAGTGTAGATTATGGTGTAATAACAAAGATAGAGACCATTTCACTGGAGATAAATATAGAGATAGGGTAATGTCTAGGGGTTCAATACATAATGGGTTTCCTGAGACGGGTTATTACTACAGTTTTAAAACCAATCATGAAGGTTCTGATATAAAACTTACTACAGAAGTCATGAGACATTATAACACAATTAATGAAGAATTGCAAGTAAAATTATGTACTAAACATAATTCTCTATGTGCAATGTATCCACCAAAAGGTTTTATCTCATGGCATAACAATGCGAATGCGTCTGCATACAATCTTATTTTTACTTGGTCGGAAACTGGAGACGGATACTTTAAATACATTGACGGTTATACTGGAGATGAAATAGTTATTCCAGACAAGAAAGGGTGGCAATGTAAGGCTGGTTATTTTGGTGCATATAATGAAGAACCCGAAAAATTAGTTTATCATACTGCGTCTACTGACTGTTGGAGAATGACAGTTGCATATATGTTCAATCAAGAAGAAATGTCTATCGGTATACAAGAGGACGTAATCGAAGAGATAAAATCTAAATAAATACTCGTCTTAAAAGTTAATTCATATAAATAAAGACATGAAAGACTTTACTTATATGGGTTAACGCATGGCAAACAACTACGAAGATATCACAATACACCAAGGGACAGACGTTGCAATAGAACTTCATTTAGTTAAGGAGTCAGACGGAACTGCGTTTGATTTAACAAATTATTCTGCAGCTGCAAAGATGAAACGTAGGTATGGTGACAGTGATAATGACCCAGATACCAGAACCTTCAACGCAATTATTCCTACACCCGCAACTGCGGGTATTGTCACATTGAGTATGACAAATGACTCAAGTGCAACTCTTCAAACTAGAGGAAGGTATGTGTATGACGTAGAAGTGTCTTTCGTAGACAGTGATAGTAAAACCATAGTACAAAGAGTTGCAGAAGGACAGATTGAAGTAACTCCGTCCGTGACATAAGGATTTTAAATGACAACAAGAAAAATTGTTTTAAAGAAAGTTAAAGTCGGTACTCCGATAAAAACTGTAACTGCTGGTAGTTTCGGTATTAACAACTTGGGTGGAGTAAATACTAGTGGAAGACACACTGGTGCTCTTTTAGTATTTAACCAGTCATCTGGAAATTTTGAACCTGCTGTAATCACTGGAGACTCAAATCATTTTATTACTTTTGATAGTAGTAGTACTCCAGATACTTTACAAATAAACTTTACAAATGACTCCATATCTGGAAGTCTAATACCTAAACTTGATAGTGCATTTGACTTAGGTTCATCTACTAAGAAATGGAGAGATTTATTTCTTAGTGGTTCAACCATAACTTTAGGAGACTTGACAATACAATCCACTGGTGGTGGAATAGAAGTTAAAGACTCAGACGGAAATACTTTATTACAAAACATAAAATATATTACAGTAAATGGTGATACTGACATTCTTGCGTATGATAGTAGTACTTCAACTTTCACCTTTAATGACTCAGACATTGCAAGAACTGACGAAACAGAAACTTTCCATAAAAATATAATAGTTGCAGATAGTGCTAACATTGCGGGTAATCTGACTGTAGGTGGTAATCTATCGGTCACTGGAGATTTACAATACGATGATGTATCTGCAGATAGTGCTGTATTCTCTGGAAGTGTTGCAATCGGAAATAATCTGACTGCAGATAGTGCTACGATTAATAAGATTGCAAATACAACTCTTACGGGTAAGAATGCAACTTTTGACTCTGCAACTATTGGTAATCTTGCAGCTACTAACTTAGTTATCTCTTCGGGAAATAGTGCATTCTTTAATAAAGTAGGAGTCGGAGATTTAGAAGTAGACTCTGCAAACATCGATAGACTAACTTTAGACTCTGGACAAGTAAGACAATTATCTACTGGATTTATAAATGCAGACTCGGCCTTCATGGACTCTGCAACGATTTCTACAATTGCAACTACTACAATAAATGCAGACCAACAGTTTACTGACTCCGCAACTATTACCAATATTGCGAACTCAGTATTGACTGCAAAAGTAATTACGAATACTACATTAACTAATGCTACATTAACAAGTGACAGTGCAACTATAGGTAATGTTGCAGTCACTACACAACTAACGGGTAATCAAGCAAACTTTGATAGTGTTGCAAGTAATACTTTACATGCGACTAATCTTTCTGTAGATAGTGGAGATATACGACAATTATCTGTAGATTTTATAAATGCTGATAGTGCGTTCTTTGATAGTGCAACAATTACTAATCTATCTACAACACAAATAACATTCTCACAAGCAACACTTGACTCTGCAACAATTAATACTTTAAATGCAGATAGTTCTGATATCAGACAGTTTAGTACAGAATTTATAAACTTTGACTCCGCATTCGGAGACAGTGCAACTATAACGAATATTGCAAATACTCAGTTGACTGGAAGTCAAGCAACTTTAGATAGTGCAACCATAACAAAACTAAATGTCGATAGTTCTGACATAGACCACTTATCTACAGAAACAATCAACTTTGACAGTGCAACTGGAGATAGTGCAACGATAACAAGTATTGCAAACTCTACCTTTACGGGTAAAGTTATTACGGGTACAAATGTTGCGTTTGATAGTGCAACCATAACAAATGTTGCAATTGCAACTCAACTGACTGGAGACCAAGCAAGTTTCGATAGTGTTGCGAGTAATACTTTACATGCAACAAATTTAAGTGTAGACAGTGGAGATATAAGTCAACTATCAGTAGACTTTATAAATGCAGATAGTGCTTTCTTAGACTCTGCAACTATTACCACTCTTGCAGTAGGTACTTTAAATATTGATGCAATCAACATTGGTGATAGTGCAACCTTTACAAACATTGCGTCTAATTCAATAAACACAAATGCATTACAAGTAGATGACCTTACTGTAGACGGTTCTACTATATCTGGTACTGATATAACATTCGATATGAGTGGAGATATAACACTTGATGTAGACGGTTCAGAAATATTCTTAAAAGACGGTGGTACACAATTCGGTGTAATTTATAGTCAAGATAATAATTTAAACATTAAATCACACTTATCTGACCAAGACATTGTATTTAGAGGTAATGATAATAATAGTGAAATAGTTTCATTAACATTAGATATGTCTGATGCTGGTACTGCGATATTTAATCATGACATTTCTCTCGCTGATGACGGTATTGCAAAGTTTGGTACTTCTGACGATTTACAGATTTATCATGATGCTTCTAATTCTTATTTAAGACATGTTGGTACTGGAAACTTAAATATATCAGGCGATGAAGTTCGTATTTTAAATCAAGCAAATGATGAACTTAAAGCATTATTTACAACGAACGGTTCAGTAGAACTTTATTTTGATAATACTAAAAGACTTGAAACAAAAGATAGTGGAGTTGCAATCACTGGTACTTTATCTGTAGACAGTGCAACTCTAACTAACCTTACTGGAGATAGTGCGACTATCACAAACATTGCAAACTCAGTTCTAACTGCGAAAGCAATCACTGGTACTACAGTTACTACATCTGGAGATATAGTCTCAAGTGGTACAATAAGAGCTGGTAATCTAAACGTAGACTCTGCAGACATAGACACTATTGCAAAAGCATCTTTACTCGGTGGTACTGGTGTTACTTATGATAGTAGTTCAGGTGTTATTGCAATTGGACAACCAGTTGCAACAACTGACTCGGTAACTTTCTCTGGATTAACTATTGGTGGAAACCTAGTTGTCTCAGGAACTACAACGACTGTTGCAACTACTAACACAACTATGACTGACCAACTCTTTGAGTTAGGTAATGGTCGAACTGGAAGTCCAAGTGGAGATGCGGGTATTGTCATTGAAATGGGAGATGACTCAAATGCATTTATGGGATTTGACCAATCACTTGGTAAATTTATTGTTTCCAGAACAAATGCAACGGGTTCATCTACTGGTAATTTAGTACACACCACTGCACCACTAGTTGCAAATACAATAGAAGTAGACTCCGCAGATATAACTAAAGCAGACATAGACTCTGCAACCGTAGGTAATCTTGCAGTTACTAATTTAGTAGTTTCTAGTGGGGACTCCGCAACTATTACAAGTATTGCAAACTCAGTGTTGACTGCAAAAGTAATTACTGCTGACAGTGCAACTATAGGTAATATTGCAGTATCTACTGGATTAAACACTAATTCATTAATAGTAGATGATATTACAATAGACGGTTTCACTATATCTCAAGGTGGTGGAAACCTAAGATTAGATATAGGAGGCACATTATTCCTTGATGCAGATACCAAAATAGATTTAGAAGACGGTGGTTCGACTTACGGAAGATTTAGTATGAATAGTACTAGTTCTAAAGACTTTATTATTCAATCCGTACAAGATGATAAAGATATTATATTTAAAGGTAATGACGGTAGTTCTACTATAACTGCATTGACATTAGATATGTCAGAAGCTGGTGATGCAACATTCAATAGAAATGTTAATTTAGTAGATGACGGTCAAATAGTATTTGGTGCTGGTTCAGATGCAAACATAAGACATGACGGAAACAATACTAAATTTACACACACGGGTACGGGTGGATTATATATTGGTGCAGATACTTTTGCACTTCAAAATGGAACACACGATGAAAACTATATTGTCATGGGAGACAATGGTTCGGTAGAATTATATGAAGATAATGTTAAAAGGTTAGAAACAAGTATCTACGGTGTCACGGTCACGGGTACTATAAACGCAGATAGTTCTACATTAACTAACCTTACTGTAGACTCTGCAGACATTAGACAGTTATCTGTAGACTTTATAAATGCGGACAGTGCTTTCTTAGATAGTGCAACCATAACTAACCTTGCAGTCGGAACACTTAACATTGATAACATTAATATCGGGGATAGTGCAACCTTTACTAATGTTGCGGTAACTACTGAATTAAACACTAACAAATTAATAGTAGATGACCTTACTATAGACGGTTCATCTATTGCAGATGCGGGAGATTTTTCTTTAGATATAGAAGGAGATATAACATTTGATGCAAATGGTGGTAATGTAAAACTTTCCGATGACGGTTTACTTTTTACAACTATTAGTAGAGATGCAGCTAATACAGTCATAAAAGTAAATCAATCAGACGGAGACTTAGTTCTTAAAGGTAATGACGGTGGTTCAGAAATTACTGCACTGACCTTTGATATGTCTGAGGCTGGTAGGGCCTCATTTAACGCTGGTATAATGTTACCTGATAACGGTAAACTTACACTTGGTGCGGGTGAAGATTTACAACTTTATCATGACGGTAACAATAGTATTATTACTGATGCGGGAACGGGTGAATTATTCATAAGAGGAACAAACGCAGTAAATATACAAAGTGCAATAGGAAACAATTATATAAAATCAACTGTTAATGCTGGAACTAAAATTTACTTTAACGATGCAGAAAAATTTGAAACTACAAGTTATGGTGCTAACATCACTGGTACACTAACAGTTGGAAACTTAAATGTCGACTCTGCAGATATAGGTTTAATTGCAAGAGAAAAATTATCAACTGGAAGTCCAGACGCATTGACTTATGATAGTGCGGCTGGTCAGTTTGCACTAAATGCTAACCATGTAATGGCACTTATTAAAACAGTAGACTCAAACGGAAGTGGACTAAACGCAGATACATTAGAAGGACAAGCAGGTATATACTATCGTATAAACGTCTACAACGCAAGTGGAACACTACTGAACTAAGGATATAAATAGTATTATGGCAAAACTAAATTCAAGACAAAACCTAATAGATTACTGTTTAAGAAGATTAGGACACCCAGTTATTGAAATCAATGTAGATGACCAACAACTAGAAGATAGAGTAGATGACGCATTACAGTTGTTTAGAGAGTATACTGCAGACGGTTCTCGTAGAGTATATTTTCCAGTACAGATTACTGCACAACATATATCTGATAAGTACATTGATTTGAGTAATCCAACGGGTTCTGCAGAAACAGAATTTTCTGGTAGAATACTTGATGTAGTAAAAGTATTTATGATTGGAGACTCTACTTCAAACGTAAACTTCTTTGATATCAAATATCAAATGCGATTAAATGACCTTGCAGATTTAGCAACTGGTGTAGGAGACCTTGCATACTATGAACATATGCAACAATATCTTGCAATGATTGATTTAAAATTAACTGGTCAACCGCAAATACAATATAATAGATATCTAGATAGATTATTTATTTTTGGAGATTTAAATTCAAAAGGTGATTTAAAAGCGGGAGACTTTATTATGGTGGAAATGTATGTAGAGTTAAACGAGTCTGTCACTAGTCAATATGACAATCTATTCTTAAAAAACTATACTACTGCATTGATTAAAAAACAATGGGGTGAGAACTTAAGTAAGTTTGAAGGTATGACACTTCCTGGCGGTGTCACACTAAATGGTAGACAAATTATTGATGATGCAAAAGAAGAACTTGAAAAAGAACACGAAAAACTAAGAAACGAGTACGACAATCCACCATTCTTTTTCATGGGGTAGATTGTGGCTACTAATCAATATTTCAAAAACAAAGTTCGTTCAGAACAACAATTATATGAAGATATAATTATTGAAGCACTCCAGATGTATGGACAAGATGTCTATTATCTTCCTAGAGAGATTAAGAATTTAGATAAAATATTTTTAGATGATATACCTTCTAGATTTTCTGATGCATATAAAATTGAAATGTATATTGAAGGTGCAGAAGGGTTTGAAGGAGAAGGAGACTTATTCACTAAGTTTGGTATCGAGTTAAGAGACCAAGCAAACTTTGTAGTATCCAGAAAAAGGTGGACACAACTTATTGGTAGTAATTTAGAGAAACAAAACTTTAGACCAAGAGAAGGCGATTTAATTTATTTAACTTTAACAAACTCTTGTTTTGAAATCAGGAGAGTTGAAACCGAAACACCATTCTATCAGTTAAGTCAATTACCAACATTTAGATTACAATGTGAATTGTTTGAATATAGTGGAGAAGATTTTGATACGGGTATTGATACTATACAAGATATTGAAACCGAAGGTTCTTTCAAATATAATTTATCACTTGACTCAGGTGGTGGTAGATTTATTCAAGGTGAAACGGTCACACAAGTATTCGATACTTATCAAATGAAAGGTGAAGTTGCATTTGCATCTGACTCTGCGAATACTTTACATCTAATTCATAGTGGTGCAACTGACGGATTATTCCACGAGTGGACTACAACTAAAAGTATTATTGGAGACCAAAGTCAACACGTTGCAACACCAACTTCAATAAATCAAATAAATGATATACTGACTGATAATCAAAACAAAACCTTTGATGACTTTGAGTCAGACTTCTTAGACTTTAGTGAGTCTAATCCATTTGGAGATATGCAGTAATGTTTGGTACTTATTTTTATCACAAAAGAGTCCGAAGTGCAGTAAGTGTCTTTGGTTCTTTATTTAATAACTTATATGTACTGCGAAAAAACTCTGCGGGACAAACTATCTCACAAGTTAAAGTACCATTATCATATGCACCAAAGAGAAACTTTATTGCAAGACTTGAGTCTATGAACAATGGAGAAGAAGCAGAAAGAAGAGTTGCAATTAAATTACCAAGAATGTCCTTTGAGATTACAAGTATTGCATATGATGAAACACGACAGTTAAATAAAATGAATAACATAAGTAAGTCGGTTAGTGGTAGTAGTACAACAAGACAAAAGATATTTTCTCATACACCATATAATATAAACTTTGACTTAAATGTTTATGCAAAATCTCAAGATGATGCACTGCAAATAGTAGAACAAGTATTCCCATTCTTTACACCACAATATACCGTGACTGTAAAACCATTTAGTAATATTACTGACTTAACAGAAGATGTACCAATCACTCTAACGGGTACTGCGTTTGCAGATGATTTTGAAGGTGCAATAGAACAAAGAAGAACTATTATATATACCCTAAGTTTTGAAATGAAGATAAACTTCTATGGGCCTCTCAATACTTCTAAAATTATTCGTGAAGTTAGTAATAACATTTATATTATTGACAGTGCGGGAAGTAGTGGAGACTATATAAAAACACAACAAATAACACCGACACCAGCAGGAGTGACCGCAGATAGTGATTATGGATTTAATGAGGCTGACTCAGATAATCCAAGTAATGTATGATATATGAAGAAAAATATGCTCTAAGTAAAGAGATTTGTGATGATATGATATCTTGGTTTGATAACAAGATATTATGTGGAGATACTGGAATGAATTATTCAAAGACTTCTATTAAAGGAAGAAAAGATAGTTCTATTTCTGAATGTCAACAGTTTGGTTCTTTTAAACCTTTCTATAATCAGATAAACTCTATTATTCATAAACATATGGTGCATTATATAAATGAATTTAATAAAGGTGGGGGTACGGGTTTCTATACTATCACTGGATATAAATTTCAAAAGAGTGTAGAAGGTGGTGGATTTACTGCATGGCATTCTGAACTACCAGTATTTAAACCACAATGGGAAAAGGTTAGAGATAGGTTTGGAGTCTGGTCAATTTATTTAAATGATACTGATACTGGATACACTGATTTTTTGCATCAAAAACTATCAATAAAACCCGAAACTGGTAAACTAGTAATATGGCCTGCATACTTTACACACACGCATCGTGCAAATCCAGATTTAAAAGAAGATAAATACATTATAACAGGGTGGTTGGAGACCGATTATGAAAGAAACAGAAAATAAAAATGTAGATATAGATTACGAGTACAGTCGTAAGACTTACTATGAACTTATAGAAAAGAGTAAAGAGTCCCTTGACTTGATGTTAGAAGTCGCAAAGGAGTCTGAACACCCACGTGCATTTGAAGTACTTGGTAATATGATAAAACAAATATCTGATGTAAATGATAAGTTGTTAGATGTAAATATCAAAATGCAGAAAGCAAAATCTCAAGATGAAGTAAAACAATTAGAAAGTACTACAAATAATCTTTTTGTTGGAACTACTACAGAATTGCAACGCATGTTAAAACAAATAAAACCAGACGAGAATGTTATAGATGTTGAACCAGAAGAGTGATACTTATCTCGGTAATATTAATGTTAAACGAGACGGTGTTCAACATGAGTTTACCAAGAAAGAAGTCAACGAATATGTCAAGTGTGTAAATGACCCAGTATACTTTTGCACAAAGTATCTTAAGGTTATCTCTTTAGATGACGGTCTTGTACCATTCCAACTCTATCCTTATCAGGAAGATATGTTCAAACATTTTGATAAGAATAGATTTTCTATAGTACTTGCATGTCGACAATCTGGTAAATCAATTAGTTCGGTTGCATATCTTTTATGGTATGCATGTTTCCACCCAGAAAAAACAATCGCTATACTTGCAAACAAAGGACAAGTTGCGAGAGAGATGCTTGCAAGAATAACTTTGATGTTAGAGAACTTACCTTTCTTTTTACAGCCAGGAACAAAAGCACTTAACAAAGGGTCATTAGAATTTAGTAATAATAGTCGTATCATTGCGAGTGCAACATCTGGTAGTTCTATTCGTGGTATGTCAGTTAACTTACTATACCTTGACGAGTTTGCATTTGTAGAACGTGCAAACGAATTCTATACTTCTACTTACCCAGTAATATCTGCGGGTACAGATACCAAAGTAATTGTAACATCAACCGCAAATGGTATCGGTAATACTTTTCATAAACTCTGGGAAGGTGCGTGTCAGAATACAAACGAATTCAAACCATTTACGGTCAACTGGTATGACGTACCAGGCCGTGATGAAAAATGGAAAGAGATGACAATTGCAAATACATCTGCACTACAATTTGACCAAGAGTTTGGTAATACATTCTTCGGGACGGGAGACACATTGATAGACGGAGAAACGCTAATGGGTTTCCGTGCGAAAAATCCTCGCAAAGTGCGTGAAGGTGGAGATTTACTTATATATCGTGAACCGATAAAAGACCACCAGTACATTATGACTGTAGATGTTTGTAAGGGAAGAGGTCAGGATTATTCAACCTTTTCGGTATTCGACATTAGCACTAGGCCCTTTAAACAAGTCGCTGTATATCGCAATAATACTATTTCTCCAGTTCTCTTTCCTAATATTATATATAAGTACGCAAAGTTCTATAATGACGGTTATGTCGTTATTGAGTCCAATGACCAAGGGTCTGTCGTCTGTAATGGACTATATCAAGAACTAGAATACGAGAATACTCACATGGAGTCCGCAATAAAAGCTGACCGAATTGGTATCGAAATGACTCGTAAGGTTAAACGTATCGGTTGTTCTGCAATCAAGGATATATTAGAACATAAGAAACTCCAGATATTTGATGAGCAAACTATATTGGAAATATCTACATTTGTTGCGAGAGGACAGTCATATGAAGCATCTGACGGTAATCACGATGACCTAATGATGAACTTAGTAATGTTTGGATATTTTGTATCTGGTACATATTTTAGAGATATGACTGATATTAATCTAAAAGAGATTATGTTCTCCGAAAGAATGAAAGAGATAGAACAAGACGTAGTTCCAGTAGGGTTTATAGATGACGGAAGTCAATATATGAATGAGTTAGAGAATAGAGAACAGAATTGGATAGAACAATCATATAACGCAGAAGACGATGAATGGTAGTTGAAAAACTCATTTTTTATAAATAAAAGTATTATTGAATATAACCGTATTATGTTTAACTTATAATTAGATAAAGGATTTTAAAATGGCATTATTTTCACCGTCAGCAAGTCCTAGTGTAACCGTAAAGGAAGTAGACTTAACGGGAGTAGTCCCTAACGTACAAACTTCAACGGGTGCATTTGTAGGAAACTTTAACTGGGGGCCTGTATACGAGACAACACTGATTTCAGATGAAGCAGGGTTAGTCTCTACTTTTGCAGCTCCTTCAACAACAAACACCGTAGATTTTCACCAAGCCGCAATGTTTCTGAAATATTCATCGCAACTATTCGTAGTTCGTGAATGTGACTCAGACGCTAAAAACGCACTTGCAGTAAACAACTTAACATCAACTGCAACAAGAGGAGCAAGTTCTGCAACTGCAACAAACCAAAAACTTGGTAATCTAAATAATTACGAAGCCGCAACGATTGACTCGTCTGACGGTGCGTTTATTGCTAGATACCCTGGCGCATTAGGGAACTCACTACTTATATCAATATGTGGTTCAGACTCCGATAATGGTGGTTCAACCAACTTTAGTGCATGGACTTACGGTAACTCATTTGATGCAGCTCCAGGCACTTCATCTTACGTAAGTGGACTTGGTGGTAAGAATGACGAAATTCACATCGCAGTAATCGATGAAGACGGAGAAATCTCTGGTAATGCGGGTACGGTTTTAGAAACATATCCTTTCTTATCTGTTGCAAGTAATGCTAAGGCAACAGACGGAACATCTAATTATTTTAAAGACGTGTTAAAAGCAAGGTCAGAATATATTTATTGTGGTGATTTCCACAGAAATGACTCTGCATCATTAAGAGACTTTTCTGGTTCTTTATGGTCAACTGACGCAGTAAATGGTTCACAAGACTTCGCTGCTGATGTAAAATTTGGAACTGGTCAAAACGAATGGTCATTCACTGGTGGTGTGACTTCCGCAACATTAGGTAACGATGACATCTTAAGAGGTTTTGATAAGTTTGAAGATAAAGATAACATCGAAGTAGACTTCTTAATTGCACCACAAAGAATTGCAGATGCAGACGCAACTGTAGTAGTAAATGACTTAGTGGGAACTGCTGCTAGTATAAGAAAAGATTGTATTGCAGTTGCATCTCCAAGTAGAAATGCAGTTGTTTCTATTGGTACAACCACTGCAGTTACAACATGTAATGATACTTATACAAAAGGTTCATATTTAGTACAAGATAATAATTTTGTAAAAGTATACGATAAGTATAATGACCAATTTATTAAGATACCTGCTAACAGTTCAGTTGCGGGTCTGATGGCCGCAACAGATTTAGTTGCAGCTAATTGGTTCTCACCTGCTGGACAACGAAGGGGTAGATTATTGGGTATAACCGATATCGTATTAACTCCTTCAAAATCAGAAAGAGATGTATTGTACAAAAAAGGTATAAACCCGATTGCAAATATTCCAGGCCAAGGTATCATGTTGTTTGGAGATAAGACCAATGAGTCAAGACCTTCTGCATTCGATAGAATAAATGTTAGAAGACTATTCTTAGGTATAGAAAGAGCAATTGCAATTGCGGGTAGAAATGTAATGTTTGAATTCAACGATGAATTTACTCGTGCAGAATTCGTAAACATTGTAGAACCTTTCTTAAGAGAGATACAAGGTCGAAGAGGAATTACGGACTTTAGGGTTGTTTGTGACTCAACAAATAATACTGCAGCCGTTATAGATAGAAATGAATTCATTGCATCTATCTTCATTAAACCTGCTAGAAGTATTAACTTTGTGACACTTAACTTTGTCGCAGTTAGAACTGGGGTAGAGTTTGAAGAAGTTGTAGGTACAGTATAAATAAGGAGAAAGTAAGACAATGGCAATACTAGGAGTAGATGATTTTAAATCGAAAATAAGAGGTGGTGGTGCGAGACCCAATCTCTTTAGGGCGACTGTTAACTTTCCTACCTATGCAGCTGGAGATGTAGAACTTACATCTTTCATGTGTAAAGGTGCTCAACTACCTGCCTCTGTAATGACTGCAATTGATGTACCATTTAGAGGTCGTCAATTAAGAGTTGCGGGAGACAGAACATTCGAGCCTTGGACAGTAACTATCATTAATGATACTGACTTCACTGTAAGAGACTCAATGGAAAGGTGGGCAAATGGTATCAATAACCACAAAGCAAACACTGGACTAACTAATCCTACAGATTATCAAGCAGATTTATTAGTTGAACAGTTAGATAGAGACGAGTCTGTAATAAAAACTTACAACTTTAGAGGTTGTTTTCCAATTAATATTGCAGCTATCGAGTTAAACTATGAGACTGTAGATACTATTGAAGAGTTTACTGTAGAGTTTGCAATTCAGTACTGGGAGAGTAATTCGACAACATAGTCTTTAGGACATATATAAATAAAGGTGTAAACCTTTATAATGGGTGAATTGAATAGTATGGAAATAATATATGGCAGAACAAGACAATAGTATCTTTAAACTTTTTGGTTTTGAACTTAAAAGAGCTGAAGAAAAACAAAAAGAAGAAAAGAAAAAGAAACTTCAATCTATAGTTGCACCGACTGACCCAGACGGTGCTGGTTATATCACTGCGAGTGGTTCTCACTATGGTCAATTTCTTGACATGGACGGAACTCAAGCAAAAGACAACCGTCAACTTATTCTTAAATATCGAGGAGTTGCAGTACACCCAGAAGTAGATGCAGCTATCGAAGATATTGTAAACGAAGGTTTTGTCAATGACGAAAACCAATCCCCCGTAGAATTAAATCTTGATAACGTAGAAGCACCAGACAATATCAAGAAAACTATGATAGAAGAGTTTGAAAAAGTTTGTCAGATGATGAAGATACAAGATTTAGGTTCTGATATTTTTAGGTCTTTCTATATTGACGGTAGAGTGTATCATCACCTAATCGTAAACGAAGAACAACCCAAACTAGGTATTCAAGACATTAGAAACATTGATTCAACTAAAGTTAGAAAAGTTAAAAATATCAAGTACAAAAAAGATGAAGCAACTGGTGCAAAGGTTGTAGATAAAGTAGAAGAATTTTACATCTTCCAAGAAAAGAGTGGAAGTAATCAGGGGATTAAATTATCTCCAGACTCAGTATCATATGTCACGTCTGGACTGTTAGACCCTGCTAAAAAAACAGTACTATCGTACTTACATAAGGCATTAAAACCCATAAACCAGCTTCGAATGATGGAAGATTCACTGGTAATCTACCGTCTTGCAAGGGCTCCAGAGAGAAGAATATTTTATATTGACGTTGGTAATATGCCTCGTGGTAAATCAGAAGCATATATGAAAGACATCATGACTCGTTATCGAAACAAGTTAGTCTATGATGCAAATACTGGTGAATTAAAAGACGACAGAAAACACATGAGTATGTTAGAAGATTTTTGGTTGCCAAGAAGAGAAGGTGGTAGGGGTACTGAGATTACTACACTTCCTGGCGGAGAGAACTTAGGACAAATAGATGATATCGTCTATTTCCAAAAAAGATTATATCGTTCATTGAACGTACCTTTAAGTAGGTTGGAACAAGAAGCACAATTTAGTCTGGGTAGAAGTACTGAGATTAATCGTGATGAAGTTAAGTTCCAGAAGTTCATTGATAAAATACGAAAAAGATTTTCTAAGATGTTTGTTGACATATTAAGAAAACAACTACTCTTGAAAAGTATTATTACTGAACAAGATTGGGAGTCTTGGAAGAATGACATTACTGTTGATTTCTTACGAGACAATCACTTTGCAGAACTGAAAGATGCAGAAGTACTACAGAATAGACTGAATACTTTAGACCAGATTTCAAGTTATGTAGGTGAATATTTCTCACGTGAGTGGGTAATGAAAAATGTTATGATGATGTCTGATGAAGACATTAACCAAATGAAAGACCAAGTTGAAGGAGAAAATTCATCTGGAGATGACTCCGAAGATGACGGTGATGACTTTTAATTATAGGAGAAATTATGTTTGAAGAAATATATAAATGGTTTATGGAACTTTTTAGTGTAAAGGAAGAAGAAAAACCCGCACCTAAAAAGAAACCAGTTGCAAAGAAAACTGCGACTAAGAAAAAACCAGTTGCAAAGAAAACTGCGACTAAAAAGAAAACAACTGCAAAGAAGTAGGTAATAAACATGGAAGAAATAGAAGACTTTGAATTAGAACAAGAAGTTGACGGTGAATTTCCTGAAACTCAAGAAGTTGAATATCATGACCAAGACGATTTACCGTCTGCGGTTGATGATGCAGCTGACGTGATGTCTGAATATGACCCACAAGACGAACTACCTTTAGGTATGGAAAACGATGAAGAACCCGTAAGGGACTTAGTTGACCAAATAACTGGAGATGATTTAGTTAGTGCAGAAGGTTCATTCACATCTATTATCGCAGATAAGATAAGAGATGCATTGGATAATAAGAAGGTTGAGATTTCAAACTCTGTATACAATGGTATAGATGCGTCTGAGACCGAAATAGAGGACGCTGGAGACCTTATTTCAGACGAAATGACTGATAGTATGGAAGAAAACTAGTATCAAAATCTTCTTTTGTATAAATAATAGTTATATAAAAAAGATATGAAAAGTTTTCTTCAAATAAGGGAGGCAACTTCCAACGGAAAGGTAGTCTTCAAGAAGAAGATTAACCGTGTCGATGTGGTAATCTACAAGGAAACTGGTAGATTGCCTTTTGTCGCATATGTAGACGGTGACAAACTCGATGCGTTTAGAAATCAGAAAGACGCAGAATTAGCTGCAAAGGAAACTATTAAAGCACTAACATGAAATTAATAACAGAATATAATCAAAGTAATTTAGAATGTTTAGTTGAAGCGAAAGAGAATGGTGAAAAAGATTACACCATTCAAGGTATCTTTGCACAAACAAATAGAAAGAACAGAAATGGTCGTATATATCCAAAGGCTACAATGGAACAAGCCGTTGATAAGTACGACAAAGAACAAATTCAAACTAAGAGGGCAGTTGGAGAGTTAAACCACCCAGAAGGGCCGACTGTAAACTTAGATAAGGTTTCACACTTAATCACCGAACTTAAATTTAAGGGAGATGATATAGTAGGAAAGGCACGAATACTTGATACCCCGAATGGTAAGATTGTAAAAGGTCTACTTGACGGTGGAGTTCAATTAGGTGTGTCAACTCGTGGTATGGGTAGTCTTGCGAATAAAGGTGGCGCTATGGAAGTCGGTAAAGACTTTATTCTTAGTACGGTTGATATCGTACAAGACCCTTCCGCACCGTCAGCATTTGTTAATGGTATAATGGAAGGTGTAGATTGGGTCTGGAATAACGGCATCTTAACAGCGCAAGAAGTTGAAAAAATAGAGACAGAAATTAAAACTGCTCCAAAGAAGTTTGCTTATGAGACTTCGGTAAGAGAGTTTAAAAATTTCCTCTCGTTAATTAAATCTAGAATGTAATAGGAGACGATTATGTCAGAAACTAGAAATGACGAGTCTTCTACTGATGAAGTAATTAACGACATCGTGGAAGAAACTCTCGAAGAAGCACAAGAGCCAAAAGCAAAAGGTAATGCAAGTGACGAAAGTCCAGTGTCAGAACCTGAAGCTATTGCAAGTGTTGATAAAGCTGCTTCCGACTCTCCTGATAATTCTGCAAAAAACAAAGCATCAATTGCACCAAAAACAAAAGCTGGTATGATTAATGCAATGGTAAATGCTACTATGGACTATGGTCAAAAACACAATAAAGACGATGTCGAGAAAGCATATGTTGCGGCGATGAAAGTCATGAATGGTGATGAACCTGAAATGAAAAAAGAGTCGTATGAAGCAGAAGAGTCAGTAGATGCAGTTGATACTGCAAAAGCAGAACTTGACACTCTTGTCAATAACGAAGCAACTCTTTCCGAAGAGTTCAAAGAAAAGACTGCAGTTATCTTTGAAGCCGCAGTTAAAACTAAACTATCAGAGGAAATTGATAGATTAGAAACTCAATACAAAGAAGAATTAGCAGAAGAAGTATCTTCTACTAAATCTGAATTGGTTGAGAAAGTAGACAGCTACCTTAACTATGTAGTTGAAAACTGGATTAAGGAAAATGAAATCGCAATCGAGAACGGTCTTAGGACTGAAATCGCTGAAGGTTTCATGGACAAATTGAAAGACTTATTTACTGAGTCTTACATTCAAGTCCCTGAGTCCAAAGTAGACCTAGTTGATGAACTTGCTGAACAAGTAGAAGAGTTAGAAACTAAACTTAACGAAACTACTCAGAAAGTTATCGACCAATCGGGTGAAATCGAAGAAATGACAAAAGACCGCATAATCAACGAGTCTGCGTCAGACCTAGCGGACACTCAAGTCGAGAAGTTAAAATCTTTAGTAAATGACTTAGACTTTGAAAACGAAGAAAAATTCAAAGAAAAAGTTGACACTATTAAAGAAGCTCACTTCTCACAAGAAACTGGTAGTAGTGACGAAAGTGCTATGATTGAAGAAGACGGACATGACGAAGTCATGGAAACTTCTCCTAACATGGAACGATACGTTTCTACATTAAAGAAAACCGCACCAAAGAATTAATCTTTGATGCATAACATAGGAAAAATAAAATGGAACAACCAAATTATTCTTCACTGATTGAAAAATGGTCACCAGTATTAGACGAAGAGTCTGCTGGTGAAATTAAAGACAATCACAGGCGTTCCGTGACTGCAGCCCTTTTGGAAAACCAAGAGAAAGCAATCTCAGAACAAAACGCACAAGGTATGTTATTCGAAGCCGCACCTGCTAACAATGTTTCAAGTGTATCGAATTTCGACCCAGTGTTAATTTCTTTAGTTAGAAGAGCTATGCCTAACTTGATTGCATACGATGTATGTGGTGTGCAACCAATGAATGGCCCAACTGGATTAATCTTTGCGATGAAAGCAAGATATCAAGGTGGTTCAACTTCTAACAGAGAAGCATTATTTAACGAAGCAGAAACTAGATTTTCTGGTGACTCTTCTGGTACTCATGACTCTGACAACGCTTCAGGTTATAACGGTATTGACTCAGACGGTGACAGATTAACTTCTTTAGCCGCTACTGGTATGCCGACTGTTGACGCAGAAGAGTTAGGTGCAACTACTGGTAGTACTTTCAATGAAATGGGTTTCACAATTGAGAAATCAACTGTGACTGCAGTTTCAAGAGCTCTTAAAGCTGAGTACTCACTAGAACTTGCTCAAGACCTTAAAGCAATTCACGGTTTAGATGCTGAGACTGAATTAGCTAATATCCTTTCTACTGAAATCCTTGCGGAAATCAACAGAGAAGTTATTAGAACTATTAACTCTCAAGCGAAAGACGGTGCTCAACAAGCTAACGTAACTGTAAATGGTGTGTTTAACATGTCATCTGATGCAGACGGACGTTGGAGTGCTGAGAAGTTCAAAGGTTTAGGTGTACAGATAGACAGAGAATGTAACCAAATCGCTAAAGACTCAAGAAGAGGAAAAGGAAATATCCTAATCTGTTCTTCTGACGTTGCAACTGCACTTGCAGCTGCTGGTACTTTGGATTACTCTCCAGGCATATCTAACAACTTAAATGTTGACGATACTGGTAATACTTTTGCTGGTCTTCTTAACGGAAGAATTAAAGTATACATCGACCCTTACGCAAACACTGACTACTGTACAGTAGGTTATAAAGGTACTAACCCTTATGACGCTGGTGTTTTCTACTGCCCATATGTACCTTTACAAATGGTTAAAGCAGTTGGGGAAGATACTTTCCAACCTAGAATTGGTTTTAAAACAAGATACGGAATGGCGTCAAACCCATTTGTAGGTTCAACACCTGCTAACGGTCTTGCTTCAGTGAAAACTAACTTCTACTACAGAATATTTAAAGTGACTAACATTTTAACATAATCTGTTTAGGTCAAAGACCAAAAAGGGGAGAACTTCGGTTCTCCCTTTTTTTATATTATTTTGAAAATAAGTGTTGACATTTCTTGTTCCACCATGTATAATACTTGTATTAAGAATGAGAAAGAGAGGTCAAGTTCAGAATAAAGTAACGGCGTAAAGTCAAAGGTCGATAGACACTCACCCCACCACTCGTAGATATTGAAAGTTCGCAACTTTCCGAGGTGGTGGGTTTTCTTATAAATACATGTGGTCTCTTAGTTTAATGGTAGAACACGACACTGTCGATGTTGTAGTAGGGGTTCGATTCCCCTAGAGACCGCCAGAATTCACAAGTAGAGAAGAGTCGTAGTTGGTTGGTTGTTGTGAGACTCAGAAAAGATGTTCTAGTTGTTAAAGTCAATTAAGACGTGGCATATAGTAGTGAGACTAGAATTAACATCGAACAATGATTGCAAAGAAATTCTTATGTAGTTGGGTTGGGATTTGCAGTAAAACGATACTTGTTATGGTGGAAGGCCGAAACCACCTAGATAAAAAATAGAGTGTAAGAAATCGGGTAATCCCCGAGACATTGAACTACTGTGCAATCAACTGCACGATTTTTATAAATAGTAGTATGGCATATAGTAATAAAGTAATAGACCGATTTGAGTCTGTATTAAAAGACCCGAAGAAACATGCGGTGGGTAGGTTTGACCCTAAAGACCCGAATGTCGCAACTGGACTCGTAGGAGCTCCTGCTTGTGGTGATGTTATGAAACTAGACCTTAAGATGAACGGAGATGTTATAGAAGATGTCAAGTTCAAGACTTATGGTTGTGGTTCTGCAATTGCATCGTCTACTATGTTTGTTGAAATGTTAAAAGGTAAGACTATAGAACAAGCAAAAGAAATCAAAGATAAAGATATTGCAGATGCATTAGAATTACCCAAGATTAAATTACATTGTTCTGTTCTTGCAGAAGAAGGTATAAGAAAGGCAATCGAAGATTGGGAAAGTAAAATTGCACACCGTAAACACAATCAATGATAGAACTGACAAATGAAGCGATTACAAAAGCTGTTGAACGATGTGGAGAGTTTACTCCCGAGAAAAGTAATATTCGTCTTGGGGTTACTGGTGGTGGTTGTGCTGGGTATGAGTATGTTATTGAACACACCGACACTATTACTTCAAACGATAATGTTCTAGATTACGGTAAATTTAAAATTGTTGTTGATGATATAAGTTTACCATTCCTCAAAGGTTCTACCTTAGACTATCAAAGAGAAGGACTTAACGAGTTCTTTAAAATCATAAATCCAAACGAAGTATCCTCATGTGGGTGTGGAGTTTCGGTTCAATTAAAAATATGAAAAAAACTAAAAAAAAATATATTCATGTAAATCAACACAAAATTCGTTCCAATAAAAAACATGGTACTAATGAACCAGTTATTACTATAAAGGAAGGAAAGACTAATACATATTGTCATGAAGTAAAAATTTTAGGTGAAAGTACAATACGATATGGTGGTAATGAAAAACCTATATTACCATGTGGTGCAAGGGTTGTTATTGAGACAACAGCAGATATAGAAATAACTTGACATTTGTTGTTCGTATCGGTATAATACGACAATGAGAAAATTTAATCGAAGAATACAGAAACCAAAATCATTCGATAGAAAACCTAAGAAGAAATATACAGGCCCTAAAGATACGGGACTTTCTGTGTATGTACGAGAAGGTAATGTAGATAGAGCATTACGTACTTTCAAAAAGAAAGTAAAGAATGCGAATATCATGCAAGACTTGAAAGACAGAGAGTTCTTTCAGACTCGTAGAGAGAAACGTAGACTATTGAAAGATAAAGCAATACGTAGACAGAAAAGAGAAAACGAAAATAATAAGGGTTTAGGATTTACTAAACGAGGAAGATTTCAGTAGAAACTCAAAGTCACTAGTCGACTAAAGAGTAATCAGACTAGGGTTAGTTACCGAACACTCAATGTAGAAATGAGAAAGTCTACAATTACCTCTCAAAAGGGGAGATAGAAATATCTTCCCTTTTTTTTATAAATTACTATTTGTATAAATAGTTACACTTGTGACACACAATTGTCACACAAATGACACAATATGAAAACACTAGACAAATTGATGAAAAGTGGTAGGATAGATAAGATATGGTCTGGTAATAATGATGACTTAAAACCATGGGAATGGAACACTAGTATATTCATGATACCTTCATTATGTCTTTGTAGTGTTATACTACTATCATTGATATTTTAAAACATAGGGGGACACGAAGTCCCCCTTGTTTTTAAGACAAGAATAAAATCAACGCAATCGAAAATATAAAAATTCCAATATACGCATCGACTTTACCTAATTTTTGGTGTCTTACTTTATACATGTTTTACACCACGATAAATACCACCTTGCGCCTTTTTAGCAGCGTTAGATGATTTTACAGTGATTGCATCATGTTTAATTCCACGATAAATGCCTGCGACACGAGATTTTTTCTCTTTCGCAACATTTTCGGGAGTTTGTTTGATACCTCTGTAATACATAGGTTCGCCCTCCAGTTTTCTAATCGATTTCGTACATAGTCTCACGACTACACCCTTCTCATAGCGTTCCTTCGGTAAAACTGTCGGTCTCTGTTCCCCTTACGGGTACTTAGCTTTCCTTTCTGAATAGAAAGAGGTTTTCAGGTTTTCCTACTTCCGTCTTATATAAAATATAAGATGAACGAAGTCTGAATACTCAGCCTAAGCTATACACCCCCCTTGGCGGCGTATTCAGTATTCAGTATTATTTATACAAATTAAGTTTTTGACTTAATCTGATAAAAAATCCTTTAAATCCGAGTCCACATTGACCGCACGTCTTTTTCTTTTCTTCTTCTCTTCGGTCACGACATCTTTCCAATAACGGTCTACACTCTTAATATCATCTATCTTTTGTCTAAGAGTATCCACTAGGAATTGTCCAGCTTCATCTGATTGTTCTGTTCCACTCTCGTTATCAACTAAATCTTCATACTCAATGTTTGCCATATATTTTAGTTTGATATCTTGTTGTTTCTTTTCTTTATCTATTCTACGTAAGAATGCATACCAAGCGATTTGCGTAAAGTATGCGAATGCATTAGGTGTTCCCGTTCTAGTTGCAGTCTCAATATCATAGTTCTTGATTGCTTTTAAACAATTCTCTACTGCGTCCATAACCATTTCTTCACGATAAGTATATCGAATAAAATTAGATTTGTGTGATAATCCTTCTGCGATTTTTAGAAAACACTCTGCAATGTAATTATCAATCACTGGGATTTTCTTTGACTTCTGTTTCTGTGCTTTCTGTAATCTATTACAGTAATCTACAACCGCAAGAGAAAACTCTTTGTTGTTTACGTAGTGTGGTTTATCTTGTGGTTTTATTTTTTGTGTCATAATATATCCATATTTTAATTGTTCTGTATTATACTTGATAAAACATATTTAGTCAATAATTAAATTAGTTCTTGACAAAACTTGTTTCATCGTATATAATCTCTGCTAAGTTCCGCCCCCCGCTGAATACCTAGTGTAATTTATCTTTATCTGGGTCATGCATAGGGAAGAATAATAACTTTCCTAATTTATCTGCAGCTTCTTCGACTTCTTCTTTTGTCTTTTCAACTAATCCGTCTACATATTCTTGTATCTTACCTTCACGCATAGCAGCCTCTGCATCTTTCCAACTACGCATTCTATCTTCATAGTTTGCGTTCATATCTAATAATGCTTCTTCCCATTGCAATAATAAATGTTCGGGTGGTTTTGCCATACTGACAATATGATAAGAATTCAATGACATAATACTTGCAAGACTTTCTTGATACACCATAAACGGACGCATCGTATAAAACGGAAAACCAGTAGTTGATTTTGCATAAACCATTTTCACTGCCTTTCTGATTACGATTTCTTCTTGACGAGTTGCATCATCACTGTATGGGTCATTCCATTCAATAACTTCGCATATAACTTCGTCTCCTGATGCAAGTTTAAAGTGTCTTACGTCACCTATTTTTTTATCCATACTATTATTTATACTATTTTAAATTAACGGGTATTATCTTATACGGGAACTGTTCCTTTGCATATATCTTTATTCTTTCTCCAGAATGACGCAAAGTAAAGTTCTTGTGTCCTTTTACATGTAAATCATCTGCGATATCATAGAGTGTAGTATTACTACCGTCATCTGATTGTCTGAGTCCACGTCCGATAGATTGTAATACTTTTATCTGACTTTTACTCGGACTTGCAAATACAATGTTATGTAAGTTCTTTATATTTATCCCAGTACTAAATGTTCCTAACGATGCGACAATGATTGCATTCTTCTGCGACTCTACAATACCACGTATTTGTTCACGGTCTTTTGCATCTACTTCTCCAGATACATAAAACACTTTTCGGTCTTTCTCTGCACCTTTTCTTATGATATCAAATAACTCTTTACCATGTTTCTCTACATATTGAAACAATACTAGTGTATTACCTTTTAAATCTAATGTTAAGTTCTTAATAAAATTATTTCGTTTTTCGTGTCGGACAATATAATCTACTTCTTCTGCATAAGTCTTACCTTTTAATAAATGACAAACGTCATTGTGGTATCTAAGAAGTATAACATTAATATCAAGACCCGCAAGTGTACCACGTACTTGTAAATCTTTGGTTGCAATTACTTTATGGGTTAGTCCAAACAATCCTTCTAATACTAATTTATTTGTTTCTGTACCGTCCAGTGTACCCGTAGTACCAAAACGATATTCTGCATTCTTACATTTATTCATTACACCCGTCAACGACTTAGCCTTAAATAAATGTACTTCGTCTCCAAAGACCGCACCGAATTGTTCAAACCAATCAAACTTAAGACGATAGATAGATTGCCATGTAGAGATAATAATTCTTTTATCAGTAATCTTATCCTTTCCAGAATAGATACGGTGTACTTCATTCTCTACATCAAATCCATATTCATAAAAGTCTTTATATAATTGTTCTACTAAACTTGTTGTGGGAACAATAATTAACATGTTCTTATCGTGATTGTCATAGTACCAACGTAATAGATTATAGATGATAAACGACTTACCACTTCCAGTAGGGGAGAGTAATAAACATCTTTTGTTCTCTATACCATGTGATATCGCATCGTACTGATAATCTCGTATCTCAAACGGTGCATCTAAACTGTCAAGATATTTTACAAGGGATTTATGTTGAACTTTATTTCGGAGTTCTGGGTGTCCATACTCGTTATTGTCTACAAGTTGTACGGGATACATTCTATCCAATGCAAACTTTTTTAAATGTGGATATAGACCCGCATTTAATTCACGAGTCATTTGATTAAATAAACGAATTTTACCGTCCCATACTCTGCGTTTGAATGCAGGCATATATCTATGGCCAGGGACAAAAAAGGAAAAGTATTCAGATAGTTCTTTGAGTTGATGACCTTCGCAGTCTACCAACATCATGGAATGGTCTTTTAGACCTACTTGAATAGTATTTGCGGGACGCATTAAATACCAGTTTCAAACTGCCTCCACTTAATCATATTACTTATAGTTTGATGTCTCCATGTGATATTGTTAACAATCTCTGTTAATGTATCTATACATGTCGTAAGGTATTGGATTTTAAGTTCTGAGTCTTGTATCTCTTTGTCAGTATCATACCAGTTTTCTTTCTGACCTTTTGTTGTGATAACAAGACCGTCATAAGGGTCAGGTTTCCAACCACGAGACTCAATGTCTTCTTGCGACATTTTACCTTCGTAGTATAACCACTTATCTTTTAATAAATTCTTTTGTTCAAACTCTGACCTTTTTAATCTGAGTTTCATTGCAGAAAGATAAGACAAATACTTATGATGCAACTCAGGTGTTTTACGAGATGCTTCGTCTAATTGATTTTTAGGTATTTGTGAGTCTTCTTTCCACTCTGCTAATATAGTATCTAAGTCAATCATAACTGCATATTATACAGTATCCAACAGATTATGTAAAGTGTTTTTTTAGTACAGAAAGTCTATCTTCAAAGTGTGCAATCTTATCTAGTTCTTCTTCAATAGTAACTATCAAATCACCATGTTCTGCAAGACCAACTCTTTTCTCAGTCAGTACTCGCACATTCATTTTGTGTCTTTCAATACCCGCCTCACACTGTTTGATAAGTACATCAACTATTTGCGGTGCCATTATACTTCTCATGCAATCTCCCTCAATGGTTTACTCAATTCGTCCCAACTTAATTCGTAATCACTATCTCCGTCTGCAAAACCAAGAACACCAAGTTTCTCATATTCTGGTAGAAGGTCATCATGTAGTAATCCAATCTTTTTCAAGTTGGGCATTATTCTACTAAACAATAAAGATTGAAATACATTTTCTGCAATTTCTTTTTGAGAATACTCTTCGGTTTCTTTGATATCCAGTCCATAAGTTTCCCAAACTGCATGTGGTCTTAATCTATTTCTACTTACTGTACATGCTTCTAACGCAAACTTTGCTCTGTCCATTCTTTCTTCTTCGGATAGTGTCTGTACAAAGTCAGTAAGATAGTTTATACCAAAAGTCACATGACGTGCTTCATCTCTAATAATAAGATTTAACATGTCTTTGAATACTGGGTCTTCGGTAGTATCTTTTGCAGTTTGAAAAGCTGCAAGTGCAAGTCCTTCTATTACTACTTGCATACCAATAAATTTTAAATCCCACCTTGAGTCAGTAAGTATCTTATCTAATAATCCTTTCAACGCACGACTTATAGGCCAACTCTTTTGTAATCTTGTTTGTATGTATTTGTTAAAACATTCTACGTGACGTGCTTCATCAAAAGTTTGAGAAGCCGCATAGAGTTTCGCATTGAAAGTTGGAGCACATGATGCAAGTTGACTCGCAACCAATAATGCACCTTGTTCTCCGTGTAGAAACTGACTGGTAGACCAACTATTTAAATCTCTAAAAAATTCTTCCTTTCGCATTCTATCCCAAGTCTTATATACTGGGTGTCCGTTCCATTGACTGTCTTCCCATTGAAACCTTTCTTCTGAAATGTCTATTACTTCTGGAGTCCAATCAACATCAATCTCTACGTCCCAGTTAAGTTGTTTACCTAACTCATATAGTTTTTTAATACGATTATCTTGCACAGTATAATCCCAGTTGTAAGAACCCACCAAAGGTGTGTTGAATATTTCTACGACATCTACTGGGTCTAAGTTTACTGGATAGTCTCCGTCATATTCTATAGTATCTAAAGGTGTTGTTGTTTTTATTATCTTCATGTTTGTTTTACTATCTCAAATGTTGAGAACCTAAATGACGCAGTAAAGGTAAGATAAGTTACATTACCAGTAGTAGTGGTAAAGTTTATACCACCCAATGATACGGGTAGACAATCTCTATATCTAATTTTTTGCGTTGTGTTATTATGACTAGATAATATCATTAGAGTTATGTCTGCAAAAGTAGGAAACTTAGTATCTCTTCCACTAGGCCCTACTTGTCCTTCGTTTACAAGTCTTTGCAACCAATTATGCATTTCATTGTATGCAGTCATTTCTTCATCTAGTATTATAGTAAATCCTATTTCTCCATGAGTAATCTTGTCGCCAGGCAATGGGACTGCGGTTACTCTTCTTACTGGTAGGTCAACTGCGTTTGCACTGACACTTGGGTGTTCTACTGATTGACAAAAGTATTCTAAGTTAGGATACTTTGCACGGTCTATTAGAACTTTAAATCCCGTAGGTTGCAAGTAATTCAGATTAGACGTTAGTTCTTGGTCTTCAACTTGCGTAGTAATGTTTGTAGTATTAATAGGCATACTTCTATTTATATGTTTTTAGTGGTTGACAATAGTTGTTTTGATAGGTATAATACACACACTAGGAAAATCCTAGATATTATATATGATATTAAATAAACAAGACTCTATACATGCATCAAATGTATTCCATGAATATTTCAATGGATTTAAAGGTATTGAAGATTATATGCGTAGAGTAAAATTAGAAAGAATGTCTAAATTTCCTACTGCACTACCAGGCATGGGCCCAGAAGACGATATGTTTACTGACTTTGATATGCACCCAGAAGATATGGATATTGTAGTACAAGATGCACCAACGGATTATTTTAATGATTTATTAGAAATTACTACATCTGCACCAATATCAAAAAGTGTGCCAGGCAAAGGAGTAAAACTTTTTGTTAAAGAAAAAAATACTAATAAAATTGTGGGTATGATAAGATTTGGTTCACCTACAATTAATTCAAAACCTAGAAACGATTTTTTAGGTAAACCATTAGACACTCAAAATGCAGATGTAATGAAAAGATTTAACGACTCAGTTATTATGGGTTTTGCGATTGTTCCAACACAACCTTTTGGTTTTAATTATATAGGTGGTAAACTACTTGCAGCTATTTGTTGTTCTCATTTAACAAAAGATTTATTAGATAAAAAATATGGTGGGCCTTTCTGTATGTTCGAGACTACATCTTTATATGGTTCAAGTAAAACAGTATCTATGTATGACGGTATGAAACCTTTTCTAAGATTTAAAGGATTAACAGAGTCAGATTTTTTACCACTTATCAACGATGAAAATTATCTTAAATTAAATGATTGGTTTATTGAAAAAAATAATGGAGAACCTTTAGTTCACAAAGATGCGTCTTCTCGTAAGTTAAAGTCACAAACTAAAATGGTTGGTATCATTAAAAACTCTTTGAGAAAACATGACATAAAAGAATATGAAAAGTTTGAACAAACAATTTTAAAAGCAAAAGGATTAACAGAAAGAAAAAGACAATTTATGTCCGACTACGGATATGCAAATGTAAAAGAATACTTAAATCTTGAAACAGACACACTTGTTAAAAAAGAAAACTATGATAGATATAGTTTTGAAAGTGTAGTCAATTGGTGGAAAAATAAAGCATCAAGGAGATACGCATCACTAAAATCTGACGGAAGACTTAGGACTCAATTAGAGACATGGAATTCTAATGCAGATGATATTGATATTATAAGATGAAAGTCTTATATATACTAAGGAGAACAATTTAATTGTTCGTACAATAACAAAGATTAAGTTTGTCTTATGATTTATATAAAGACTCACTTATCCTAAATTAACTGGAGAAAACTATGTTTATTGATTTAAGCGAGGTCACTTCGATTGACCTAAAGAGGGTTGCACAACCTTCATTCGAACATCTAGGCGTAAAAGTCATCGGTACACAAATGATTGATTTCGATGATATCTTTATGGACTCTTCTGAAAACAATAAAACTAGACAAATAGCAAACGAGAATATTGCACATATTGAAAGTTTGAAACAGTCTTTTTCTAAGGGGATTGACCTAAACCAATATCCACCTTGTGTAATTCCAACTACGCAAGAAACTAAGGATAAATACAAAACTGATAAACCTTATGAGTTAAGTTATGGTTGGCACAGAACTCCCGCATTAATAGAATTGGGTCTAAGGAGTTATTTTTTCACTGTAATTAATACAGATAGAAAAGGACTTTATTCTGTTAGAATGGAAGAAAACGAACCCTTACCAAAATTAAATCAACAAGAAGGTGATTTAAAAGCTGCTTTAGGAAAAATGATTAAAGAAGGTCTTATTAAAGATAATGAAACCGCAATCAAAAAACAACTTGATTTAGTTGCAAGAAGTAGAAAAAAACAATCCAAAGATAAAATCTTGAAAATGGTACTTCACGATGAAGGTATACCACAAAGATTTATGTTTTATTCACCTTCACAAGCAATTGAATGGTCTTACATTTATTCAAAAGAAGATTATAAGTTTGGTGGAGAATGGGACTCTAAAAGAAAAATGAACGGTTTTTTATGTAAAGAAGGTTATCTTTACAGAACCTTTTGGAGAGCAATGAAAAAGTATGTTCAAAATGGAGAGAAATCTTATGTTATTTCTCACATGGGAAATCCTACTAAAAAAGCCACTTTTGATAAGAAACGTGAAAACTTTCAATTAGATTTAGATTTCATGAAAGGTATTTTAAAACAAATAGGAGTTGAAGTAGATTTTTTAACACACATTGGTTCTTTACCACAAGATAAAGATAAAGATGAATGGACTAAATTAATCAAACCTAAAAAATAACGCTTGACATTATTTGTCAAGGTATGTATAATACTGGAAAATTTGCGGAAGTAGTTTAATTAAAATATTACTATTCCATAGTGAAGATGTTGGTCAACCCTTCCTTCCGCTCCAGTTTATAGTTGAGAGAACATTATGAAAATCGCTATACTTAATGATACCCATTGTGGTATTCGTAATTCTTCTGATATCTTTATGGAGTATCAAGAGAAGTTTTATCGTGATGTATTTTTTCCGTATCTAAATGATAATGGAATAAATAGAATTTTACATCTAGGAGATTACTACGATAATCGTAAGACCGTAAACTTTAAATGTTTAAATCATAATCGTAAAATATTTTTAGAAAAACTTAGAGAGTATGGTATCACTATGGATATCATCTTAGGTAATCACGATACTTATTTTAAAAACACGAATGAGTTAAACTCATTGAAAGAACTACAAGGTCACTACATGAATGAAGTGAACATTGTAGACAAACCAACTGTAATGAATTATGACGGTTTGAATATTGGATTACTTCCATGGATTGCGGAAGACAATGAAGAAGAGTCCTTAGAATTTATTAATAATTGTAATGCATCAATACTAGGAGCTCACTTAGAACTACAAGGATTTGATATGTCTAAAGGAATGCCTTGTATGGACGGTATGAGTAGACAACCATTTGAAAAGTTTGAAATGGTTTTGACGGGACACTTCCACGCAAAATCTACTCAAGGTAATATTCATTATCTTGGTGCTCAAATGGAATTCTTTTGGAATGATTGTGACGACCCTAAGTATTTTCATATTCTTGATACTGAAACAAGAGAACTTACACCGATACAAAATCCATATAGAATTTATGAGAAGATATATTATGACCATGAAAAGATAAATGATTTTCAAGACCTAAGACATCTTGACGAAAAGTTTGTAAAAGTTATTGTGGTCAATAAAGGAGACCCCTATAAGTTTGAAAGATTTGTTGATAGAATACAATCACAAAAAATTCATGAACTAAAAATTGCAGAAGATTTTTCTGAGTTCATTGGAACAAATGTTTCGGACGAAGAAATAAATCTTGACAACACCGAAACAATAGTGTATAATTACATCGACTCCGTTGTTACAGATTTAGACAAGGAAAGAATTAAGAAAGAGATTTCTACTCTTATGGTAGAAGCTGAGAATATAGAAATTGAGTAAAGGTAGTAAACAAAGACCTACTGATAGGGAGAAGTATGGAAAAAACTACGAAAGAATTTTCGGGAAAAAATCGAAACCTAATAAAAGAAATGAAAGTAAGGACAATAAATAACATTCCTTTTCATGAACCGATACCCGAAGAGATAAAGAAAGAATATAATTTATGATACAATTTGAAACACTTAAGTACAAGAATTTTCTTAGTACGGGTAATGTCTTTACCGAAGTAAACTTTCAAGAAACACCGACTACATTAGTAGTAGGACAAAATGGTGCTGGTAAATCTACAATGTTAGATGCATTGTCTTTTGCATTGTTTGGTAAACCACACCGTAAGATATCAAAGAACCAACTGATAAACTCTATCAATGGAAAAGGAACTATAGTAGAAGTAGAGTTTAGTGTTGGTAGTAAAAGATTTAAGATAGTTCGTAGTATTAAACCAAACGCATTTGAAGTTTGGTTGGACGGGAACATGTTAAATAAAAATTCTCACGTAAAAGACTACCAAGCCTTACTCGAGAAAAATATATTAAAATTGAACCACAAGTCTTTTCATCAGATAGTGGTTCTAGGGTCTTCGAGTTTCGTACCCTTCATGCAACTTACCTCTCAACAAAGAAGGGGAGTAATCGAAGACCTACTTGATATTAACATGTTCTCTCTTATGAATATAATACTAAAAGAAAAGGTAAGTAAACTTAAGGACGAGATTACTCAGAACGGTAATGATATTAATCTAATTGACTCTAAGATAAATGCACAGAAAAAATATCTAAGAGATATTGCATCTGTCAATGCACAGTTTAGAAAAGAGAAAGAACAAACTATTCAAGAGACTCAAAGAGATATAAAAACATTGAATGAAAAAAATGAGAAGTTATCTAAACAAGTAGAGAAACAATTAGAACCGACTATGCAGAACTTAGATAATGTGCAAACTAAAAGAGACAAACTTTCTAAGTTGACTACATCTATTGAGACACAGTGTAAGGCCTGTGAGAAAGAACATAAGTTTTTCAAAGATAATGACGAGTGTCCTACATGTAGTCAAGAGATAGACTTAAAATTAAAACAAGAAAAGATAGAGACTACTAAGAAAAGATTAGAAGAACTAGACGAAGGTATTACCAAAGGTAAAGAAGAACTTGCGAACATAGATGCAACCATAGAAATCTTTAATAAAACTATTGCAGATTGTCGTGAGTGGAACTCAGAGATATCAGGTAATACTAAAACGATTGGTAAATTAAATAAAGTGATTGATAATCTCCAGAGTGAGATAGAAAATCAAATAGAGTCAAGTGGAGATTTATCTGACGCAAATGCAGAACTAGAAGAGATGCGTAAGAACAAAGAGAAACTACAAGATACCAAATATAAATTGAACGAACAATTTTCATATAATCAAGTAAGTGGTGAACTACTGAGAGACTCGGGTATTAAGTCTAAAATTATTAAACAGTATTTACCCGTGATAAATAATCTGACCAATCAGTATTTACAAACACTAGACTTTTATGTTCACTTTGA